>JGI24022J15233_10001058_pt1 | contig 21289 bp, 17 predicted proteins | sample Ectturendosymbi2_FD_15233 | JGI IMG/M metagenome (IMG submission 15233) | reverse complement strand
CAGAACTAAACATCATAATTGTGATTATAAAATTTTGTTTGGTGTTCCCCAAAATTTTTTTATTGCATAAAGTGGTCCGTAATGCAAAAAAGGTTGAAAAACACTGCGTTAGACAGTCCAGCCGCACATTTTCTATGCTCCACTGCACGTATTCGACAAGACATTAGCGCAGCTTGATTTTGCAGTTTTAAATTGCTCTGACGCAGTGGTGAGCGTGTTTTACTCCCCTGTTTTTACGCGCAGCCTGATATTTTTGCAATTATGAACGTCTGTGTCGTAGCGTTAAGTTTATTTTCCCCCGATATCCTAACCTGGAACGCTGATAATTTATATTCAGTGCAATGACACATAAATTAAGGGGAGTGTGTGTAGAACAATATGCATATTGTGTCAACGAATTTCGCGAAAACGTTGGTTTGGAAACATGAATATGACTTCAAACTGTGATGTCACAAATACCGCACACCAAATACAAATGTCCATCACATATTGCCACTGAATGAACCTCCCCATGAAACCCCCGTGAAAATTTTCTGCGTACACCGCTGGTGTTGTGCGTAGATATGGTGTGCAATTAACAAAAATGTTTCACAGTTAATATCGATCAGGATCTAAAAAATAAACACCTTCAAATGAAAATTTCAATACTTGATAACTTCAGGCTCCCCCAACAATAATACCTTTCAGTTGCATCTGCTTTCTACAAGAGCAAGAGCCCTGCAAGGTTTGGGAAACTGCAAAGTTTACCCATTTTAATGCGCATAGGCTCCCTTACAAAGCCAGGCTGACGGCTTCAGGGTCAACCTGATCTCCACCAGCCAATTAATCTTTTTATGAGAAGAGCGCCAACAGAGTTAGGCGTAAATAAATTACTTTCTTCCAAGAGATTGCCCCCGTTACAAACTCTTCAGGTGTCGGCTACATACGTCAGTGTATGTGTGTGGCGGAAAAAGCAAAGAAAAGGAGCGAAAACATTTCTGATGGCCTTAATAAGAAACCGAATAAAAACAAACGCAAATAATTCCTTATAGCCATTAGTGCGTTGGATAAGTTAAGGCAGACGTTTCAGAAATTCGTTTGTATCTGGAAGGCGCCTCGAAAATCCCAGCTACCCAGGACAAGACAACACATGCAGCTACCGGATGAAAATACTGAGCAAATCGTTCGTTGCAAAGGTGGGGCAGAATAGGACATGTTTTGGGACACATTATGATTTTGTCCAACAAAATTTCCTGGCATTATGAAACATCCTAATGTACAGTAGATACATTTGTTCCGTAGAAATTTAACACCGTGCATAAAATACTACGTGAGATAAATAGCAAGCCAACGGGGCCGGGGATCGTTATAGGATCACCGATATGAGATACAAGCGATCAACAGAGGAATTTTTTCCCAAAGTTGCAAATATTGCATCAGGGAAAGTAGTTAATAGCAAGATAGTTTTGCCACCACAAAAAACAGTGTTAATCATATATAGCCGGCAAATGTTATAATTTGTAGTTACGTATTACAGCACTATCTTTTTCTCTGTGGCAATTGAAGTGACCTGAAGTAATGTGGATATCAGTTAGCAGAAGACGTTGCCAAACAGCATGGAACAAATAAGATGCTTTGGCTATTGCACATATCACTGTGAACATTGTCAAGTTCATCCTTTTTTAACTTTATAACAAAAGTTTCAGCCACCTGCCTAGGTTTTGTATTTCAGTATGACTTTCTTGTCTTCATTGTCAATGAAATGGAGCTGATTAGCTTAGTATTCTGAAAACAATTCGTTCTGCTTATTACGTTGTTTTTGCCTAAATGATTGGGACACTATACAAAATGCTACCGCTACAAAGTGAAAAAAGCAGGTTTAACTGCAAAGTGGCAGATGGGAGGAAGCCAAAAACTGCAAAAGTTAGATGTTTTTACTTCTAAACACTCTAAAATAGAAGTACAGTAGATAAATAATTGACTGTCCCAATGTGGTCAGCGTATATGGATCAAATATGCTGATCACTGAGACAGACAATGGCAGCTGGTGTTGAAATATTTTTTTTGCTGAAGTGGATCAGACCATGCATGTGTAGTGGGACACTTGTGTTTCATACCTCTTCACTGTAAAAATGAAAACAGTGAGTGCTGAGTCCGTATCTATTTGCTAGTTGCCTTTATGGACTTTCATTTCAGCTTCGCACAACTACAGGGGGATTTGGGAAATATGGTCGTGAATCACCTAGTGCTTGCTGATGATATACATGGTTGGTCACAGCATCAACGGTCTTCAAAAATGTTTGAATATTTGTCTTGGTTATGCTGCTGAATATGAATTTTTTTATTGCAACATGACAATGGGTGCACTTTTTCCCAAATAAGTATGAATAATATCCAACACCACCTGCTTTCTCGAATGGTGCAAGTGTGAAGTTTCGACCAAGTAAAATATCATGATGCACTACTTTATCTCTCACAGGAGGATGACAAAGACACTCACAGGCAGATAAAATCACTTTATCATGGAGCAAATATGCTCAGAAGCATCATTGCTCAGTGCTCTACTGCACTTAAAATCACTCTTGTTCCGTGGGTATTACAGCATTTTGCATGCCAATTGTGTTGCAAGTGCATACAGTCTGGTACAGGGTGTTCAAAATGAGGCCCGCGGGCATATTTTACAAAACCCGCGACTTTGGTTTTAAATTTTGTTCTACACGGCCTGCCAAAGCCTGAATGACGCTTCTGTGTCGGAGCTATATGGACGATACTCTCTGCGTAAGACTCTTTCCGTTGTGTTTCGATAGAGAATATGAGCGCATAATCCGTCGCAAGGGAGTGTTTCTGCTTGAAACACGAGCGAAATGCATATTTGCGTATAAGGTTACTTTGAAAAATTTCGGAAGGGGTTGCTAACCTTAGGGCGAATTCACAGTGATCAAACGTGGCCCTCTTTGAAAAACGTTTAGACACCTCAAGTCTAGCATAAACGTCTTCGCGGTGCCTCCAATAACTAACGCCTATCGTGTTTTGTATTACATTTCCAGCAATGTAAATGTTCGCTCACATCAAGCTACCTATTTGGTCAGGACATTTGATAAAATGTGAAAATATGAATTCCTATAAACGGCAGTAAATATTCATAAAAATTGTGGTAGTAAACATGAAGTTTGAGTGCTTTGTGTTGCAGAACCTTCGGAGTTGAACATGTCAGCAAGAGAAAGTAATGGCGGCGATATTGACACACTCACCCCAGTCCCGTCGCCACGTGGGAGGGGCTTTGGTGGGCTTAGCCCCCCAAACAAAGCTTCAAGCCCCCAAATTGAAATATGAAACACTATAAATTGGCGGACTTTTGGTCAAATTTGAATGTCAAGCCCCCCTGCACGAACGTAAAGCCCCCCTATTGACGACTTTCTGGCGACGGTTCTGACTCACCCCAAACCTCGCTCAAACCCGGTCAAGGATGGTGATGCAAGAAGTGTTGGCAGTGGTGAACATGTTGAAATGATAAGTATTTCATATACAGACTAAGTGAAGCCTTGTGTGTTTTCAAAAATTGTAAAGGATTACCATGCATGCATTAATCGCATTTGTGCTATTTCATGACGTTTAACATTTGTTATGATTTTTTGCAAAAGATGGGGTGAAATCAAGACTGCATTCTGCTGTACCATGCGGACTTCCAAAATTAGAAATACTTCTTTAGAGCGATTATATACTTCGATGGATCAGAGGTGCAACGAGCTCTTCATTTCGGGATGGAGGCAATTTTCATGAAATTTCATTCGCTGACGTCATCGTGCACGGTCACAGATAAAATTCTCTTCGCACCATTTCCGAAAATGAGAACGTCTCAGTTTTAATCAAGATGCTGACCGAACGATCAGGACAGAGTAAAAATTATTATCCTAATACAAACACCTGGTTCTGTATTCAAGTACTGCAACCATGGCTTTGGTGCGGCAAATGTATACAGGTTACTAGTAAACCTGCCTAACTTTTCGTCTTGTTTTAGCAAATTCATCACGATTTTTGAAACTTCCGTTAAATTTATTTGCTGTGAGATAATTTTTGCAGATGATATTGCTAGTGGTGAAGTTGTCAAATACAAGAGACTGGTATGAATCTTAGGATATATTTGATCACTGACGCTATTTTTTCAATCGTAGATACGAGACTTCGTCTGCCAACTGAAACACTCTTGAAAGGAATGTAACTTGACCAACACCTAATAACTTTGGGGCACTTGTAAATTTCGAATTTCCTTTGCAAAGCTAGAGCTTGGCTGTGAAACCCCAGCAACGGTTAAGCACTGAACATAAAATGCAAAAATTCTTAAATAGTAGCCTGCAGTAACCCCAGGCAGAGCCGTATCAGCCGCACTCTATACCCCCCAATTGGGGGGGCCACGCTGTCACAGGGGGCCCAAAATTCAGTCCCGTCACCACTTACACTTAGCCCTCCAGAGAAAGCTTCAATCTCACAAACTGAGTTATGAAGCACTAGAAATCAGTGAAGTTAGGGGGTTCTTTGAAAGGAAAGTGCTTATGCATTACATTTACTTCGGGTCCCTTTGAAAGCAAGGTATTTACACATTACAACTGCTGTTGGGGGCCCCTTTGAAAGCAAAGTAGCCTACTTATACATTACAGTTGCTGTTGGGTCTCTTTGAAAACAAGGTACTTTACGCATTACAGTTGCAAAGAGGGGCCCAAGGCAAGCGCCTCGGTTGCCTCCCCTTAAACACACCACTGTATATAACCCTGACAATGATTATTTATGGTAATATGTAACCGTTTGAACACGTTCTGCTTCATCCGATATGCGTATTTTCTCACCTGCGCATGTAAACACTGTAATGTAAAGTTATCTTTATATTATTGAACACACTGAAGTTACTGATGAGTTTATCACTTCAAAAAACACAGATTTCACTCGATTTTCACAATTAAACCTAGACACACAGGTCGACTAAAAAATAGATCTGGGTGGAAAAAAACCTCAGTGGGAGCCCTGGTCACATGCCGCAAAACGCCTGCTGCCGTAACTTGAAGCAAGGTTGCCAGATCTACTTTTTTCCAAGGGGCCAAATCTAGTCCAAAAAAGTCCAAATTCTGAAACAAGGGGCCAAAAAAGGGCCAACCATTTTTTCCAAATTTATAAGCAGTTACAAAGTCATATGAACCCATACTTAGTAATTTATTAAATGTCAATGTTCCTCAATCACAGTTGTAGCGCAATAGCAAAACAAGTACGTGATGAAAGACGGTAAGAGAATAACTTAATTTTGATGTGTAGCCATTAACTGAGATAAATTTATCATCTTCGATAAGTGCTGAAGCGATCAATAACAATCTGAACAAAACCAAAAAATATGAGCACCACCTGAATAACAGTAAGTTAGGTAAAGCAACAGTTCTAACTGCTACCTCTACAGCTGCAGCAAGTAACCAGTTTTCTGATGAACTTACCTTCACATTAACTCAGATACTGTAAGGATCCTAACAAAATTTTGTAATCGAAAACCTTGAAAATATAAGAATTGTTGAAAATCTACAATCATCTAGTAAAAAAAGTGAAAAAATATGGTTAATCAGACAGGACCCAGGGTGGTCAGACCTAATTCTAGCAAGGGGCCAGTCTATCCTGGAAAAGGTCCAAACGAAAGTTCTGGGGCCAGCAAGTGTTATTCGGGACCAAATTTCTAAAATATGGTGCCATGCACCAGGAGGTTAACAAGTCCAGACATCAGTAAGGTTAATGCACACGTATTTCGGCCAGTAAAAAGCCCAATGCGCACGCTTTATAAGCATATTTCACTTAAGCTCATGGTAAAGTTTATCAATTTGCGATAATGAAAGAAAACGTTAATCGCGGCGCACATGCTTTGACCGGCCTCATGTTTGCTCCTTCGGCAATAATGTTTTCATAACTGAACGATACGATTGATTCTGCTTTCCTGCAAATTTTTTTTATATTTGCATTTCATTACGACATCTCTAAATAATTGCCGTCAATTCAATGACAATGATTTACGACCCAATTCCTTTTGCTAAGCTCGTTCAAAAAGTTTGTAGTTGGAAAGTACACGCCTATTATGGGTAGTTGCGGGAAAATCTTTATAATGTAGTTTGCACAATCTGCAAATGCTGTTCATGTTGTGAATTAAAAATAAATTTTCAGAATGTCACAAACATGAAGGCCCCCAATGGAAGACTTTCTGGCGACAGTTCTGCCCAGGCCAGCAGACACGGTAGGGCATTCGGGGGCAGTTACCCCAAAATCTTTTTTGTGCCCTCCTATATTTCGTTGTGCTCAGAAAAGTTTGTTTTAAACATTTAATAAAAATAAAAATATTTCCCCCTAAAAGCGTATTTTGCACTCCAAACCTTAAAACCTGGCTACGGGCCTGGTTCCGCCAAAATTGTTTCTGCAATCAGGATATTTTGTTTTGAAGGTCATTCGGCCCCGAGATGTAGCATAACGTTTTTGATAAATCACTATTAGGGGGACCCCTGTAAGCATGTTGGGGGGGCCCAGAGTTGGGCTGATACGGCACGGATCCCAGGCAAACATAAAGCTAACACAATGTGAACATAGTAAGCTGTTTCTGTCACCAGGCATAGTTAACTGGCTACAAACTTTGCTCCCCTGGTGTGATAACAATACAGTATTTATTGTTGACGTTTCGAGAGTCTGTGCAAACTCTCTTCCTCAGAAGATATAGGCAAGAAACAAAATCAAAGCGTTCACACACACTGCATTTCTGAAATCAGAAATACACGAACTAAAGGATAAAAATGCCTTAGAAATACTGTACCAGCATTTTAAACTATCTCCCAAGTTTTGACAATTCCAGCTTATTTGTGGTTAAATACCAATCATTTACGAATTTTTCGATCAGATGCCCTGTCTCAAGATAAATCTTATAAGGTCCAGTAGGACAAAGAAAATTTCAAGTAATTTTTGAAAAAATGATTACAATATAAAATTTCACCTTTATTCTTTGAAAGTTTCTGCAATGTCAAAATTGCTATGTAATGTTTTGAAATTTTCGGGGCGGGCAAATGCCCCCCTGGGTGGAATCGATATGCTGAAAAAGTGACTATAACCAATAAGCTTGAATGCAAACACCTTTCTATCACTAGTGAAATGTCACTTTTTTACAATTCTATTGTGACGAAGGTTTTGTTTAAATTCCGCACTAAAAAGTTTTTCTTTGCGGCAGGCCCGCACCTACGGGCAGCATTCGGGGGTAATTCCCCCCAATTTTTATACAGTTTGTTTTAAACATATAATAGAAACAAGTATCTTTCCTCCCTAAAGATGTCTTTTCCACCCAAACCTTTAAACCTAACTGCGGGCCTGTTTGCAGTATTCGTTATGTGGTTCCTTGTTACATACAGTGATTTGAACAAATAATCCTTCAAAAATAATATAATCGTGCACTGCCGCATAACTTGATGTGAGTACCGAACAGGCGTGTCGCCAGGTTTATGTCGTTGGAGGATCCACAACGCTAACGCGGAGACACATTCATAAAAACAATGCGAACCCTTGCAGTGCAAAGTAAATTGTGGGCCCTCACCGGTGGCGAAAGGTCACACTTCCTACGCTGATACAATCATGGACTAAACTGAACTCGCTTCGAATTCGGAGACATATTGTAAAACTGCTCCCTTGGCAACCGTTGTGGGGACTGGGCACAATTGTTTTTACCCCGGAACTTTTTCAGCATGTCCATTCCACTTGCCCCTCTCGAAACAGACACAATGTTGACCCGGTAATGGCCTGTCTCGGGGTGCGGGATGTACATCCAGCAGCACGGAAGTGTTCATAACTTTTCAGCTACCAAAGTCGCTCTGGGCTCTTCAATTAACCTTCCCGTAGGTCACTCGGGCATGCGTAACATCAGGCTGCATTTGTAAGAACGTTTAATCTTTGAGGTTGTTCTAAGTGCTGTAAGAACGTGTTGTTCATTTTGAACACTGCAACAAGTTTTTCCAGCTGAGTCAATTTATAGATGGTTAGAAGGCAATGTCAAAGGGCAATACTCGGCGTTTGTGGATGATTTGGTTGAAACAACCATTGAAACACTCGGGTTGGTTCAGTTGACCTAATAACACCGGCATATTTCAAATTGTAGCGAAAGCGTTGCATTCCTTCGCACAGCCGTGTACGTCTAGATCAGACTTACTGAGCAAAGTTAAAATCGATACTAAACTTGATTTCATTCGCGTACGGTGGTAAAAAAAATACGGATTTCTAATGATTTCAAACCTAAGGTTTACTCACTGCTTCATACGTGTCGATTGTCAGGAAGCAAGATCTAATCACATGTCATAGCCCCAAAACCGTTTCGTCAAAAATTTCAGCGTATCAAGAAACTTAAATAAGTAGATCTACTGATGGAGTAATTTGCAGCTACACTCGATGAACAGCACGATTCCCCAGCTTGCCTGCTGCCACACGCTCAACCTCTTGCAAAGGTGCCCCAATAAATCTTTGCCTTGATAACCATATTCGTATTTCCTAGACTAAAATTTCTTCATGTGTCATCCAGCACGCTAATGCTGTATGAATCTCCAGATGACACCGTTTCGGCGTTCTGAAAACTCATCGGTGGCGCACTTCCAAAAACAGCTTCAGCGAGGCTGTGTCCGGGCATTTGCAGAAGCGATTGCAATTTTTTCGTGTCTGGAATAAATACAAGCTGCCAACAGGCAACAATACCGTGGCGATCGCGCAAAGTTTATTAAAAAAGAGGTTTCAGGCTTTGCACATCAATTGAGAGAGCAGACCACAGAAAACTAAAGAGAAAAAAGAACAACTGCGGGCTGTTAGAAAATTGTCGTAAACTTCACGCGATGTCTGCCGGAGACGCTACAAGCCAATCAGCACAAATGCAAGTTAGACATAAATAGGGCAAAATTATAAGCGTTTCCATTGATAGCATTCGAGAACCTCTACCTTGACTGCGATAGATGTGGGCTTGGTGCAGAAAAATCCTAGCTACTGGGGAATTTTCGAACATTTGACACCTTGCGTCCCTAGGAACGCAGTGCGAAACACAGACTAAGACAAAAGTGCTAAGCATCTCAGGGATGCAAATAATAGGGTCGCAGTCTTAATACCACGAACCTATGAAGTACTACATGTCGTCCTAGAGCTACTACATCAATTTCGGATTTGATTATTATCGAAGCAAAAGAGACGTGAAGCCTGGCGTTTATTGACTTTGGCTTTCAGTCTTCGCCGCTGTATTAACTACTGGTTCACAGATATGGAATGTGCGAAAACATGGTGTAGCGTAGCAGACGACCGGCGCGAAACACTACACCGATGGCGATCGCATTGGGTGCTGGTTAACTTATTGCGTAAATTGAATGTAATAGTCCAAAAACTCATCATGAATTTTTGATCACAGGTAATCATTTGTTTACGTAGCGTAGTGGGCTAATGGACAGCAACACTTCGATAACGACGTCAAGTCGCAGCATTGCGGGGAGGGGACAGTAACTCTCCATCAAATTGTTCGGTAACGTAGTCACATGTGAAAACTATTAATGCTGCACACTGTTCGGCCTGGCAGATGAATGGCGACGGTAGACGTCCCATGCAGAGGCAGAAAACGACGAACGAACAACCGAAAATGAACAAAAACAAAGCTTGGAATCCGTTTCCGTGGCAGTGGGACGTCTTTGCGACGCTTCCGCCTCAAGAAGAGCGTCGATGTCGGTGAAACGGTGACTTTCAAAAGGCACAATCAGCGTTTTCAGCAAGAAATGACTCTTTCATCTTTCACAAAGTCGCACCAAAGCCTGAAAAAAAACTACGCATGCTGAATGGGGTCTTACCAAAACTAAAAACGCAGCTTTGCATGCACGGGCGTTGGAAGGGAGAGACAAGGCCCTCCTGGATAATGAAATTTGACATTTGCGGTAAAAAAGATTGTTTTCTTAGCTTCGAGTGGATAAAATGAAATTTCACCGCTTTTGGCCCTCTTTGAAACGTCTTTTTGGTTATCCCTGGAAAAAATTCTTCCGACGCCCAAGTTTGCATGTATGTACACTGTACAATATGAGTGACCTGAAAAAATCCAGACCTGAAACGTCTCAGGTCGCCTCCGTCGCGCCACGTGCTGTGAAACGCGACCAGGTTGATTCAGGTTCCACAAGCCACGTGGTAACCAGAGACCGCGGAACAAATTAGCGGAAATTATCCCAGAACCACTTCGGAATGCGCGCTTCCACTAATCGGCATCGGTTGCCTTTGCGCAAAACCGGGACTATAATTACATTACAGCACGCCGCAACCCAATGAACTGCCCGTCAGTGAAGAGATGGCCGTGGACAAACACGATGAACGACAAGTTGTTTGCACAACACAGCCAAGGACGAATCCTGTTATCAGACCCACTCCAGATCGTTCTTTTGACCTAGATGGAGCGGTTGCTTGCACACGGTCGCTAAATGCGTAGCACCGACTTGCTTAAGCTGCGAGTGGCTGTGGGCAGTTGCCATAAAAAGGTGTGGAGATGTTGGTCCACAGCAAAAANAATCAACTGTCTTCTGAGCTGCTTTGTGCAACGAAGCTGATTTTTCGTTTTGTTTTTTTTACTCTAGACTACAGGTGTTGTTCTGTGTCGCCAATGAAGGCATATTGGGTGCAACCACCCGAACGTTTCCAGAGTGCATCGCAAAACATACGAGTTTGCCACTCGCATGTACACCTGTAAACATATCCCCTACTTTCACGCTACGGCAGGCGGGACACAGCAGAAAAATTGCGAGGAGCATTACCTCGTCTCCCGGAATTATTGCGAAACACCCCGCGAAGCAGAAACGACCCGAGGGAAGCGCGGCTTCCGTCAAGTTGATCCTTGATAAGAGCATGTCGCAGCAAACAGTTGGCGTGAAATAGCTGGAGTAAGCGTCGGCGCGCAGACGCGGGCTGTGGCTAGCACACAACAACGGCACTCGTCGAAGCTGGGGAAAGCGTCATTCGGACAGCAGCTCAGCGCACGTGGTAGTTGCTGCAACTACGCGAGAACCCGACCACGTTGGCATAGATCGCGGAGCGAGAGTAAACGTGCAGCGGCGCGTACGGGAAGAGGTAAAGCCACTGCTGCTGTGCTTGAACGCGACGTAAACAGAATAGCAAAAATTATATAGAGACCTGCTTTTTGACACCTCTCAATTCTTAACTGCAATGCTAGGGACGACCGCAGCACATCAGTTTCAATAAATTCATCGCTCGGTGCGACAAATGTTTAGTTTCTTCAACGAATAACAAGTGCAACTGCGCGACACATAACACACCACTTGAACAACGCCTTTCACCCTGCTCTAAACAATATTTCCGATCGAGACAATAAAAAGTATGCAGCTGTGAATTTCGTACGGTTCAAGAACGTCGAGCAACTTCTCCGAGAAAAAGATATCAACTGCGATAGTTTGGTCACGTGACCAGAATGCCCAATGAAGATTGTCGAAGCTGGTCCTGTTGACTACATCCACGGAAAAGCGTCCAGGAGTCGACTAAGGACCAGGTGGAATTATTACATCTCCGACCTGGTTTGTTCGCGTTTGATGTGGAGCCAGCACAAGTATCAGAGGTTGCTGGAAAACGTGAGATGTTTCGAGACCAACTAGGGCTGCTGCCCCCGCGACCCTCATGAGAGGAAAAGCGGGTGTGAAAAGTGCGTGTGCGACGATCAATCGCACGAAAACAGCAGTGGCCAATTTGTTACGAGGCATGAACGAAAGCGACTTTATTCTGCATGTGGAATACATTCGTAAGAGCGCAAAATCCTTCACTGTTTGCATTGAGTAAAAAAGAATGGTGCAACTGCAACTTGGCAAGTTTCGCGATATTTAACTAACCATACTGTTTTGCAAGGACAAACGCATATATACATTATGCAGGCAGCAGGCACAGTGTTTTCATTGAAAGAACCGTAAGGACTGTGAAAAGTGAAAACCTTATTGGTGCCTTTCCTTTTCAGTAAAAAACTTTTTGACATCGTTCCAAATCACCTGTTCTGCCAATGACATATGGCGGCGCAGGTTTGTGTTGGCCAAAAACAACGCGCATCCCGTATTGACAGTGGCAGCAACATCACGAGTTCAAAAACTGCAGAGAGACAAACACAAGAACACTACTTTTCCACAGACGCACATACAGGCTTCGTAAAAACTCTTGGTTGGAAGTTGACCATTTAATAGGGAAGGAAAACCGAAAAAACGGACCAGAGACCCTGAATCACTTGAAGGCTGCGCAGTGCAAGCACACCGCGTGGACTCGGCACCCAGTTGTTCGCACGCTGGCTTGCATCAGAGTGGCTGGAGTCATCAAACAGCAAAACGATGATCTGCGATTCTTCTTATTTCACGGTACCAGCTGGCACCGACATAAACGCGACGCATGCTTGAGCACTTAAGAAACAGGCTATTAGCTGAAAATGAACATGTTAATGTCTACCAGCGTCGAACCCGATAAAACTCGTTTTGGTAAAGTGGGCACAAAAAATATTTTACCAATACACGTGTCGCCCGCAGTGCCGGTCTCACTCAGCACCGAAACCCAGAGCAAGACACGTCGTCAGCTGGCCCAGGGTGGTGCGAAAAACTCGGACCGCGAAGATGTCTGCAGGTGTAAAGCCACTTACAGCAATTAGCAAGTTGTTACTGAGCGCGCCCTGAAAATATTTTTGAAAAGGCTGCTCTGCGACAACACAGCCATGGTTTCTATAAAATAAAAAAAAACTCTTTTCCAAGTCGGTGATAGGGACAATAAGGATATTGCACACTTAATACCTTGAGGCGTTTACGTTTTAAGCGCAGTCGTGATCAAACCGCAAGACTAATGACGCTGTTAGTCGCAAATACGATTTTCAAACGGACTGAATTGCTTCGTTTACACTCCTTTCAATGCCAGCCAAAAATTGACTCTCTTAAAAAGCTGAACGGATTTCATGAAAAAGTTGAGAACGCTCCGTCACGCAGGGGCAGATCATAGTTTGCATGCTTCCAATTTTTCTGTTTTTGGAATACCAATGTCAGGAGTGCTTCAAAACGCAAAAAAAATTCTTTGGACGATGAGCGGTAAACGCTTCACCGTTTGCGATGCTCACGCTGGTAGCAGCGGGATAGGCAACGCATGTTGCAAGTGCAATGAGACCGTTTGGCAATGGGTGACCACGAGCTGCGCGGTCTTGATTCCGATTCTGTCTCTATTTTTCGTCAACGAATGGCAGAGATCAGCCAGCCAGGTCGCCGAACTCTGTGAAGGAGATTGCGCATTTCGATCTCGATCGGAAAAGCGAACAGTTTATTTTATGTACCGCGCAAAATCCTTGCGCCAACTTGCTTACTGTCACGCTTGCAATTATTCACCGCGGTTAGAACAACAACAGCGCAGCGGTCGTTTTGATTTACGTGCGCTCCAGATCTTGTAAGCAAAGGCGGCTTCCGCACAGTGAACGATAGGAGATTCCACATTAAACACAAGCAGCTTGCCGTCGTTTCCAAAGCCATTCCAGTTTTTTCTACACGCATCCACCTATTCTGCTAATCTCCGAAACCCACGCGAAGAGCTCTATACCAAATAAGATAGGAGCGCAAGTAGTTTGCCGAATGGCATGCAACTTGCGCGCAAGAATCAACAACAGGAGGTACCAGTCTTGCCGGCTACGGGTGAAAAGCAAACTGACACAGCGCCGTGTTATCGCGCTACAACCCTGGTAGTCATGTCTTGTTTGGAATTTTAACTGTTTAAAAGCCAGACAACTGAATTTCAATCAACAACATGCGGAAAGTTCTTAAAAGCAGTTTGGAACAGCGCAATATCGATAGTTATTAGTTAAATAGTGTAATTAAACTGTTCCAAGACTGAAAAAAGGTTTCAAAAACATTTTTTAACAGAGGAGAGCCACGCACTGGCACACGAATGCTGTGAAATCTTCCATATGAAAATTACGAACAAAACAAGGTGACAAAAGTAACTTACTGATAGCAGAAACACTCACGATGGAGTTTTGAGGCACAGAAAGTTGGTGCGTTGTCTTTTTTTTACACGAGTTAAACATCCNAGTCTCAGTCTATTGCACGACAATCTCCGATTCATAACAATTTACTTCAGCGTAATATTCGCGGGCCACAACACTCTTTCGGTTATTACGATTTTGAAATTTGAGCGCAAAAAAAAATAACAGTCGCAGTTTAGTTCCAAGGGAGATGATACCTGATTGGACCATTTCGTTTCTTCTCAGTACGCAGAAGCGCATGCAACTTTCACCAGCAGCCCAATGACTGGGTTATTAACAGCAAGGTGTCAAAGATAGCGCGTGTCGGTGCATCACAAGGAATGCTGGCGACGAATGAGGCTCTTCTTGGCCAAAAATAATTGTGCTGAGCGCACACTCGATAATGTTCCGCTTGACGCGACGTTATTTGCTCGGCACCGTCGCCCATGCGCAATATCCCAGAAGCGTGTAATGGCTGTAGTGTTTACCGCTGACGCGCGGCGCTTTCCAGCAAAATTAATTGACCTGTTAACCGGTACCGGCGAATGGCTGTCAGCGCAAACACAAGTGCGGGGTAAGCCACGTTGGCTGCTGAGCTCGTAAGTCAACCCAGCCGACCGTAGCGAAGTCGAACGCTTCGCCCGCAAATCACTCCTCTGTTCGTGTGCCAAAGGGGTCACATCAGTTACACAAGATATATGGTGGCAGCAATTATATTTAACTGTTTTGAAAATGCGTGTTTGGTGCACTTACGGAGGAGTTGCGATTTTCAAACAATCCCAAACGTGATAGCAACTCTTTTTTTTCACTTTCAAGATGCCTGGCTTATGATGAACGCATAGCTTGGAGGAAATACTATTTGCAATAACATTTCATTTCATTTGATTAGAAAGCATTATAATTAAACGCCTTAATTTGCCCTCGAACCAATCAAGTTGGGATGTTATGAAATATTAACCTTGTTTTATCAACCAAACTTTGATGAAACGGCATGTTTCCGATGTTACGCCTCATTACCGCGTTGCCAACCTTAAGCGAGCAACGCATTGTTCGTGATTGCACTATTTATTTCTTGTTAGAACACTAAAAATAAAAGTAAGCAAAACCTTTATCAACGCCAGAATACGCAAGCTGTGCCAACAGTGCTTGGAAAAGGTGGTTTGCTGTAGTAAACTAGTTCACAAAATAAAAAGTTTTTTTTTCAATTCAAAGCAAAGAGAAAATTATAGTATGGACGTTATGCTTACATAACGTCCATACTACAATTTTTCGCATGTTTGCGTTTACACGTCCACAGTCGTTTTCCAGATGACGAATCGATACGTTATGAGAATATCACGTGTACATAAAGGATATCGCCAGAAATGCAAAAATTTGGGTTAAGATCAACTGAAATAAGATGACAAGCCTTATATGCTATGAGTTACATTTCTGAAAATTTATCTGAACTGAATTTGGTCATGAGCAAAATATTCTACCTACGCTGTTCTCCTTTGCAGACAACCAAGAAAATTCACGGGTGCATTGATCAGTTCAAGACGTGATATTCTCCAAATTGCAAGCTTGGACGCAACACGGAGCATTCTGTTGTTAACAGCAGATGGTAAGGTGATGAAGTATAGATTTCTTGTGCATAACTTTGTATACCTTATCAAGTGGCAGCAAACTCCAAATCTGGCTGACAGAGTTTAGGCGCACACTTTCAGCATATGCCAACCACTAAACAATTTTACCAGGAAATTTGACAGTAACTTAATACCTTGCGGAAGGCGCGAACGGTTCTTTCACATGACGCTTGTCAGCGTTTAGTTAACAAATTATATAAGGTAAGGTGACCTTAGAAGGGTGGAAAGCTATGCAGGAAAGAGGGCAGTAAGTGCAAAGTGACCTCAGTGGTGAAGTGTTGGTAGCAGATGATGAGTATGAGAAGATTCTATTCCGATAGCAACACTCAGAAGAAGTATTATTCACCATTTGTTGCAGGTTTAAGACAAATAGACCTTTTGCGCAACGTCGAACAACAACTACGCATCAGTAGCTTTATACGGGGCAAAGGGGTGCGTACTCCTGGAGCAGCGTCGTATGGGATGATGCCAAAATGAAAGAAAACAGAAATTGATTATATACAGGGTTGAGTACGAAAAAGAAAGGGGATCAAAAACGTAGAACTGGCTAAGGAAGATTTTACTTTTTTTTACAAATCTGGAAAAATAAAGTTTTTGCAGCAGGCCAAGATTTGTGGAATCACGTGTCCTGGGTGCATCATTTTGGGTGCGCTAAATTCAACTCGTCTTCGGGTACCACACACCCTCGTGAGGCCACTGTCCCGCATACGAGGATCTACAGTACACGCAAATGCACGTACATTCATTCACCGTTTGTCTTTTCCGCCAAGCGGTTACAACTCACGACTGGTCTGAATCGTCAAAATTGCATGGAGTCACTGGTGGCGAAGACCAATCCAGAGGAACGACAGGCTATTGCAGCATGAAGTCGAACTCTCAATAAAAGAGACTGTTAACATAGCGTTGTTGGGAGTTCATAGGTAAAACACTGTAGCAACTGACTGTATATTTACACGTCGTTTGATCCTTATTCCAATGCTTCTGACGTATTTTTCTTTGCCCCTGGCGAATGCCCAGGCCCAGCTCTCCCACCCTGACTAGCAGTTTGGTTTCAGAAGACTGTCGAGAATGTAACGCACGTTATTTGCTCAGTAGATGAGTCTTATTTTCATTGGTAATTACACGAAGAGGTATTAATAGGCTGCCAAATCAGCTCGCGCTCTGTGATATCAGGGAGAGTTTGGTGCTGCGCCAAGCTTTCTTTACTTAGCGTCACAAATACGTAATTTCATTTTCCTTTGCAGCAAGTGCCTAAATCCTATTCTCCCTTTGCATCAGGTTCGTCATATAAATGCAGTTTTGTGCATCTCAAAAAACAACTGCACTTGTTTTCACAGCATCTCTGCATTTGCCATTCCTGCAACGAAAAGCGTGACACACACAATTCGTCAACAAGCAGGATAAAAAAAGNCCTACAAGAGCAAGGAATAAGTATTCCCTTAGGCAAGTCGTCGATTTAGCTAACTTCGAACAAAACTTGGTTTTTCGTTTTGTTGTTTTGAGTGCGGGGGTGAGGCGAATGAAAGAGTCCGGGTGAGCAACTGGTTGTTTAAAAAAAACTGAGCCGACACATTCTGCTTTGCACACTGGCGTCGCAACAGCGGGTCAGGTCTTCAAACGCAACATGTTTTTTTAAGAAAATACTCAGCATGACTGACACTGGAACACAGGTTCCGTAAGCTTCTCGGGCCTTTTCTCTGATCGAGATATTAAGACACTTTGGCAGCGGCGATTTGCCGATGAACAGCAGCAGAACAGACGATCGCCTGAAGAAACGAACAACTCAGACACAAAGCAAACCCATTTACCGCAGCGCCAGAGATGAATGAAGCCTGCAGTGATTTACCGCGCAACCACGTGCGCAGAATCGAATTTTTGAACAAATGCTTTACCCGCGTCTAACCCCTGGCTGGCAATGGGCAATGAAACGCTGCACAGCCAGAGGGGTTCACACTTTTTGAGATAGGACAGCGCGAAAAACTGCGCATGAATCAGTGAAGATATCGTTTTTAACCTGAAGTACAGTGCATGAGTCGACTCAAAAAATTGAACCTAACGCGGTTATTACTTGTTGGAAACACTTGTCAATGTCAACGCGTTCTATCTGAGAACAGATTTTGCCAGAAGCACGAACCAACAGCATTGAAGACAAAAACTTGAAAACGAAGCATGAAAACGAGCACCTTCCTGAGATGGGCGACGTTCTCGATCAAAAACAGCACAATCTGTGATTTTTTCAAACCTCACTAATCATACGGCAATGATTTGCGCAATTTCCTAAATTTAGATAAGCGACTTGGCAAAATGCCCTTAAATCAAGGCCCCCATAACGAGAAGCTGCTTTAAGCGATCAAGCTGTGAGGAGGAACCAGCGGTGATCTCGCAAGATGTATTTTGCCCGTCAATGTTCCACAAACGCGTAAATTTTATTATTTTTCCACTTAGCTGTTTCACCGCCTTTATTTTTATGTGTGGATATTTGTACGTTATTTGCCCGTTAGGGAGCTGTTTAGCCATTTTGACAAACTTGATCAAAAATACCTTACAGATATAAGTATTTCTGTGAACGCCAAATCCTGCTAAGGAACCTTCGGTAGTCCAAAGTCCAGAGCCTGTTTCTTTTGTTCATTTCACGCACTTAGAAAATGTTAGAAACCTGTGCTTCCGTGACTTTTCCTGAGTTTCAGGGACAAATGGAATGGTGCCAGAGTTATTTTACAAAAATGTCCCTGAAAGCCTATGTATAGGATATATCCTGACACAATTTTGAAAACCTTACTAAGTTAACATTTCAATGCAATTTCAAGCGCAAAGCCTGTTTGGCCAGATATGACCACCAATACCTTATATGTGAAGAGTCTTCCAACACTATGACTTGATCTGAAAATAAAAAACGGATCTAACACGTGCATCACGTTTTCTACGCACAAACAAAAATCCCCTATATGTGGTACCCTGCATAAAATTTGTATGATATGAATGTTTCACTGCGCAGGTACAATTTTGTTGCGAAAGTGATTAACAATGGACATATGGAAGTAAAAAATAGTTTGGTCCAGAAATAACGGATGTCACGTGTCCCAGAAAGACGTATGCGAAGTATGGGTAGCATGCCTATTTTTACTGACGCGTATAGTAAAACATAGCAAAATAAGGTTTCCTGAGGAGGTAATTGCTTTTTGAGGATAGGCATACTTTTGAATCCATAAAAAATATTCTCGTTTTGGAAACACCCTAAGCTTGCTACTATTTTTAGCAGACACTTCGGCTTACTTCTTCATGTAAACAGCAATGCGATATACGGATGCTGTGAGGGAGAGGTAAAATTTACCTCAAACGATTTTGCTCCATTAGTGGAACAATAGCATTTTCACGGACAACAATTCTCACACACCGCGGTATAAACCCACACGCTCCGCGGTGCTAATCTAAATCTCTTGGCATCCAAGTAATTTCCGCAAAGAACATGGCTATTTCCTCAATGGAGATATGTCGCTGAGTAATGACGCTTCGGTGCTCCTCATTTTAGAAGTCTCATCCAGAAAAGCTACACGTTTGTCCGGGCGGTTTATTTCAATCCCAACAGCAGCAAGGCGCAGACGTTTCGACATATGTGAAGCCATAAAGCACCTTCGAGCCTATTGGGGAAACTCCTAAGAGGAAGATCCTGAGAACGATGAAGATTCGGAAATACTCCGCCATCACGCAAGAGGAAACGATTTCCAAACCGGAAAATATGCAATATATTTTGCAGAACTATTTCGGTTAGTTGATAACGATACCAGTATTTTGAATGATTGTATTGTGAGCCTGGATGGTAGCTCACCATTTGAAGTTTGGAAATTTTCGCTTACGGACGAAATGATCGATCACATGGTTTCGTCAAACCAATTCTTATAGAAATCAAAGTAATAAAAATCTGATTTTAGTGTCAGGCGAAGAAATCTGTAAGGTTTTGCATATATACTTTTATTCTCCGGGTGTCGTGGTCTACCCGAAGAGAAAAAATTGGCCAGGGGAACTAGATTTAGGCGTCAAAGCTGTGTCCAAAGCAACGAGCACAAATAGGTATCACGATACTCAAAAGCTTCTCCCATTTGCTGACAAACAAAACCTATCAAACGAAGCCAACATCCTCGCTTTGTGGCATGCTGAATCGAAATATTATACAGTTTGGCTTATTTCACGAGCTTTTGATGGTGGACGAATTTATGGGACCCAATTCTGATCGGCACAATGCAAAATGTTCATCAGAGGCAAAACGGCCTGTTTCGGTTTAAAACCTGGTTACTATGCGGCAGCGATGGCTACCCGTACAACAGAAAGATCTACCAAGTGAAGGAGAAAAACACACAATATCAAACTTTGGGATCCGGCGAAATCAACAACACGATCAGAAGAGACCATTGCCAACTCGTGTCTTTCGCTGCATGAGCTGAACTTCAATATCCTCCTTACAAAATGCAGTTTATTGTCTAAAAGTGGCGTGCGAGCGACTGGCAAAAACTCTTATAACAGAGGGATGTTGGGTGTCGATCTCATGGATCGCTTGCTGGAAAAACAACGCATCTCGATTTTAGAGCGCAAGTGACGCAGTGCCTGCTGAAACTTGTGAAACAGCAATCAGTGTTGCGGCTGGACTAACACTGTTCATCCGTTTCGGTGGCGTTAACCTATTTTAGAATCCGCAGCAAGTCAAGGTCAATGCAAAGTGTGAAAGAGAAAAACAAAAAGTATGTGCAAAATAAGCAACATTTGCTTCCACGGCGAGCGTGGCAAGACCTGTTTCAAAGCTGATCACACTCGTTGTTAACGCGCACATTCGCAAATAAATATTTTTTCTTCATAAGCTGGGCGTTTCTTAAACTCCAACCAGAAAGACCGTATTTCTGAGTCAGCACAGAGCAACACAGAGAAAATCTGACAAACCTGCACAGTAAACCAACAATGCTGAACAAATGGAGCATGACGTAAGTTTCGGTGGAAACTCGCTACTAGGCTAAACAGAAGGATGTTTATCCCAGGCAGCAATAGCAAACTGTGCTAAAATCATTAAAACCCTACCAGCATAACTAAGGGTGGTTTGCACAATTCACCAACGTGGAAATACTCATTCATCTCCGACAGAAGTGTGGGCAGCGGAGAATTAAAGGTATATTTGGATTCGCATGTTTATGGTTGACAAATATGAAAAAAAGTCACCACTATCACTGCATAAACACCCAGCCTTCTATAGATTTTTTCTGGAAAAACTCTGGCTCTTCTGCAATGCATTGAAAAATGCGAAGTGAAACTTAACTTGTATATTTTGACAGGCGAGCTTTCTGACACAAGGTCAGAGAACCTGTTGCAAAAGAGTTGGAATCCCAAAGCGTAGTGGCCTTTCTGCAAAATACTGACGTCAGTGCATCATCGGAGAACAAAACCGAAATCATCCGCCGGTAATATTCCGGAAAACCACCCCTGCTCCTGCCCAGCAGGCAACAGCTGACGCCAAAAAAAGCGATCACACGCCCAGGTGTTTTTTGTTTATGTTAATGTGAACGGAACCAAGGCGCAAACTGGAAAATTAGTTGGTCGTAGCGAATGATCTCTCCGCTTCTACGGGGCTTAGGTTCGTCAGTGACGCGTTTTGTTTAGTTACAATCCGTCACGA
>JGI24022J15233_10001051_pt1 | contig 21321 bp, 14 predicted proteins | sample Ectturendosymbi2_FD_15233 | JGI IMG/M metagenome (IMG submission 15233) | reverse complement strand
CACCGGCTTCAATGCCTTGTACTACGTTCTGTTTTGTCTGTTTTTATCAACCTGCGTTCTGCAGAGTGTGTGTGTTCATACTATGGACTTCGTGTCTGCTCTTAAACAAATAAATTTAAAAAAAATTAAATCCTGTTTCCCGGTTCTGCCCTCCAGGCCTAAAATAAACTGTTTAGAAAAGTTCAGACTCGTGGCAAAAAAACTTGCTGATACTTCCATGCAAACTCCAAAATGCAGAAGACCACAGCAAGTGTGCACAACGAAACAACCACTTGCGAATACTGAAAAATATATTGGTTTTGCGTACAACTTATTCGAAACACCACATATGTGATTCAGATGTCAAGCCTCAGGGGCATCTTGCCACAACAGACATGGTTGATTGATCAGCAAGGCAGCATTTTTGTTCCCAGTTTTGACACCCTTGGCTGGCTGTGCGGGTGCTTCACTTGAATGACGAGAACGTCTTGTTCACTTAGAGAGACGTTTCAGCGTTTACACAAAAGACGCCACAGTATGTTTTATGCGAGTGTGCAACTAATCTAAGGCTATCATTTTTTCATTGCTGGTCCAATGTTTTGTGGGTTTGTTGAAACACAGGGAAATACTGCTAAAATCTGTATGCTATTGGACTACACAATTTACAGTTTTTAACGCACTCGTGCCTGAACCAGGCATTTTATTTTTAGTCAGTAAGCCATGACTAGGCAGAACTCAGCCAAACCGCAAAGTTTGACTTTTCAGCATGTTGTGGCAGAAAAATAAAACAACAAAAAATCAAAAATGTTTTAGAATGAAGCATTCTTGAAAAATTGGGTAAAATGTGCTGCTGAAGGCGCTGGATTTTTATTAGTTTTAGTGTTTTTGTTTACTTTCTGTGTCTTTGTTTGGTTATTAAACCAAGTTCAGAGCCAAAAGTGTGCAACAAGAACATGCAATCCACCGTTTTTTTTCAAATGGTTATTTTTTCTCTGAATATAACGTTACCTAAGGATGAACAATATAAATACGAAAAAGCATGCTTTTCATATTTATATCCTTTTGCATTATTTCAAACATACTGGTTAAAAGCTTTGTCGTTCGGTTGGAAAAGGACAATTTACTTCACTACAGGTCCGTAACCATCTTGGGACACCACCGGGGATGAATTTTTTGAAGGACCCCAACTGCATGACATTAGTAAGCACGATTGTAAATGCAATAATTTTCAACTGTGTCCAATACATTTTCCAGGGGAGCGAAGCCCGTCGGGCGGATCCCGTAGTTACGGACCTGCGACGCTGCAAATTTTTTTCTGTTCATTGGTGTGCAACAATTTCTCATCAAACGTTTTTGAAAATATGCTAAAAGCCTGTTTGAGATCAATTTTCACGTTATCCATTTTTACTCCCAAACAGGTCACTTAATGTGTTTGGTTATTATGATCCTTGGTTTTTGTCTTAACCTTTTGTACAACGTTTGTTCAAAACACATTCTTCTAAATTTTTATTTCGTTGCCACAACTGCAAAAAATTTCTACGAATTCAGGTCTGGTAATTTTTCTACGAATTCAATTTCTACGAATTCAGGTCATGTACTTCAAAGTACAGTCATGCTCACGCCAAAACCCCTGCTCATGTGCATAGATAAAACAACCTCAGCAACGTATGGCTGCAGGTCATTTTTCGCTGGCGCTATAGTTAATGATTAATAACTCAATGTCGGGTGCACCAAGTCAAGTAAAGAACAGACGTAATATTTCCCGTTTTGTTCGTGGCATTATGTTACTGGATATTTGGCAACGGAGTGCGGAAGTTTAACGGAGAACCAACTGTTAAATAATTTTAGGTAGACACGTAAGTGACAACCTAAACCAGTAGCAATATGAAAGTGAAGCATAGGAAGATGCAATATCCTCTAGTAAACAACAGCCCACCGAAAGTTCATGTACAGTATGATGATAACAAGTATGTACGTTTGTCTGGTCTTTGGCAATTTTTGCCCAACGGAAAGAGAAATTGTGAGGTTTCATCTTCAGCTTATATTATTACATGTACTGAAACTTAGTAAAACAGTTCAAACAAAATGTTTTTTTCAACATTGTTTGCCTTAACGAATACAGAGTTCCTCAGAAAACAAAAATACTAAAAAATTCATCAAAGATGGTGAGTTAAAAAACAAAACTGATTAATTTTATGAGTAGTTGAAACAAACGTTTTGCCATTGTACAATTTCTATCAGGGTGTCCACAAAGTTTGGGTAAATACAAGGGGTTTTCACTATCTGTGTGAAAATGTGATTTGTGGAACGCTCATGTGCTATGAACATTCTTCTTTGATGAACATATAACGGGTGAGGTATATCTGAACATGCTGAGAGACAAATTAAATGCCTCAAATTGAGCGCCTAGGCGAAGGACTTCCGGACTGATTTCAACAGGATTGAACCCAAGCCCATTTTGCTACAGCTGTTAGAGATTGGCTGAATGATACTTTTCCTCACTTGGTTGGACGAAGAGGTCATGTTGAGTGGTCCTCTCGTTCACCAGACTTTTCTTCCTTGACTTCTTTTTCTGGGGTACGTTAAAAGAGAAAGTGTACTCGATGAAGACTACAGACTCAAACCGCATGAGAGACCGCATTACCAGTCAGTGCGCTGAGATCGAGAGCAGTGCACACTTATTCCATCGGGTTCACTTAAATTTTGCAAAATTATGTATTGAAAGTGATGGAAATCGTGTTGAAAATATTATTCATCAACATTAGAATTGAATAAAATTTGTTTGTTTTAAAACGTATTTGTTTTTACCATGTACCCAGACTTTATGTAATTCTTAACATGTACCCAGAATTTATGTAATATTTAACATGTACCCAGAATTTATGTAATTCTTAACATGTACCCAGAATTTAGAGACACCCGTACATCAAAACGAAAGCCATTGGATAATTCATACATTATAATGTTTTTTCAACCCTTTAAGCATATGGTATCGCAACGTTGCCCACTTTTGCGATTTTTTACAGAAAATCATTTTTCTGCACCTTGTTGCACTATTAATTGTTGCAGAAACTGAAGTTGTTAAATGCATGTTTGCACGCACGCCTGCTTGTGATTTGGTGCTGTTTTACCGCCAGTTTAGAAAAAAGAACTCGTCATGGGATTTATGTCAAACACGGCGTTTGCTTTAAAGTCCACTGGAATTGTGACATCGCTACTAGCAATTGACATTGGGCTGCTGGTTCTGATTCTGTTTGTTTCAAAAAACTTGTTGATACCTGTTGCATCATCTTTCAAAAAAGCCAAATCTTTAGATGCTTTGGCTGGGGCAGCGCCAAGGCATTGGTTTTATGGTCATGCAAAGCAGGTACGTAACCGAATTTTTAAAAATTCTCATTTTGTACACCTTCCTGTGAACTATGACTTCAATGAAGCTCTTAGAAAATTTATTTTATTATATTCGGCGCATTAGTTCCAAAAATTAGGGTCATACTGTATGTAACAAATGAAGACGCCAGTAATACGCGAAAAAGGAACCAATAATACGCAATGGATAGAGTTACGTTATTTCTGCTTCTATCAAACGTTTATCCCAGACATTCCACAAATTTTGTGGTCTTGCAATGTCTTTTTGAGCATCGTTTGCATCACGAGCGTTGGAACGAGTCTTTCCATGGGAAGGAAATAGTGGGTTTTTCCAGGGGGTGGCCATGCAGATTTTTCCCGATGGGGTGAACAGTGGTGAAAATGGATGTCATCAACCACGAAACTACGAGAAAAGCATTTGACTTCTGAAAAATATTAACGAAATTTCAAATTTTGAAATCCTTGGTGGCCTTGTCCCCTCCCTGCCTCTTTCCGATGCCCGCTGTCAGATATTTGAAGGGTAATATATATTTTACGTTCGCAACTAATTTTCCGCAGTGGTTTGCTGAAAATGAGTCAACTGCTTTCATTTATTTACAGTGTTTCTAATCCATTTATTTACAGTGTTTCTAACTCCATTGAGGGTACTGCACCAAGGACCACGTTGCCAAGCACTTTCTTCTAAATAAGTCAAAAGTAGAAGCCAGACAGCTTTACTTGTGCAATAGCATGTGATTCAATTTATTGTGCTGATAACACATTTCGCTTGTCTAGTTCAAAAATGAGGTTTATTGTCAAAATTCCACCAAAATCAGGAGAAAATAAAGTTAACGCGTTAATGTTTGCATTATAGGAACCTTCAACAGAGGCTGGAATTATGAGGAGAGCAAAACGTTCGTTAGACTTCCCGACAATGTATAACCAGTGGATGGCACCTTTTTTGTCCGTGTTACATTTTCATCATCCTGACACAGCCGTATCACTCCTCTCCAGTGGAGGTGCAGTAAATTATGGCCAAAGATATTCAAATAGAAGACACATGTAAAGTTTATTGGTGCAGATCACCTCGCAAACAACCCTGTTGAAATCCTGTTATTTATCAACGATTTTTTTCAATGTTTTTTCAATTTTAATTGGTATCGGAGTAAAAATAATTCATTTCTGAAAGCATTCTTGGTGTCTCCATATGATCAACATCTGTTAGATGCTTACAAATTATCTTGACCGTACCACGAAATGCCTGTGCAAAGTTTTTTGAAGATTAATAATCGGAGAATATGCCAAATTATTTGGAAAAAATTAAAAAACACATCCAAATGTTGATAAGTTAAAAACGGTGACCTAAATCTCTATCATGTATTGAAGTTTTGAGAGGGTCGCTGACATATATTTCTTCCTGTCGTAAACTTAATGAAAAGCTTTGCGTTATGATCATTGTTATACCTAAGTAAGTTTTCACCGGTGAGTTATGGCGTAAATGGCCAACCTGCATTATTTTGCAAAACTGTTCTTCTTTCTTTTGTTTTCAAGCAGCCATGAGGCTACTGTAGCCAGAAACTTTTTCATCTTGTCGATGTGAGATTTAAATGACGCTACATTCGGATTGATTGATGAAACTTGAACGAATACATTCAGGCGTGACGAAGTTTGGCTCAGATTCCCCATACCAAAATATGGTGCAACAAAAACTTAACATTTAAAATGTTACCGAATCATTTCTGTAAAAACGTTGACAAGCAAAAACCACCAAAAATCGTTACTTCTTTTGTGTGCATTTACAGCACGCCTTATGACGCACGAAAAACAAACACTAAACGGTTTTAGCTGCAATCACGTTCATCAACGCGTTTGTAATGGCTTTATGATTAAAGACACAAATATTACGACAAACTGCATATTTACGTGCAGTCAGAAGTGTTTTTTCAGAGTTTTGCGAATCTTGTTAAAATTAAATTTCCTCCATTAGCTCCGAAAAGTTATCAATATGATTTCATTCGACCTTGGATCGGAGATGGACTACTAACGAGCAAAGGAAGCAAGTGGCGGCGAAATCGTCATTTGTTGACACCGGCGTTTCATTTCAGTGTGCTTAAAGGGTAAATATTACTTTTGGCTCAGCACTGCAGTTCAGCAATTCATAACAAGAAACAAGTCAGCTCCTCTTTCTTCTCAGTTACACCCAGGTGTTTAACTGCTGTTCAAAGATCATGTTTCACAAATGGCAAAAGAACCTGGGCAAGCCATTAGATGTTTACGAGGATGTCAGTCTGATGACGCTGGACACCATGCTGAAGTGCGCAATGTCATCTGACACGGACTGCCAGCATGTCAAGTATGCTTTTCTCATATTTGTAGGTCCAGAAAGCTGAATGTTTGCAGTGTCTGCTGAATCAAACTAGCAAGTAGAAACTGTAAGAAATCATTTTCAATCGCAAAGCTAAAGCGATAACTCACCATTCATATGAACTCAGCTATTTGCCTTTGCCCTTCGCCTGGCAATCACAAGACAAGTTCGGGCTACTGCGTTTCCTACAAACCTGCAGAAAAAGTGAAAACAACTTACACATTAATTGTTGGACACATTAATTGCTAAGTCAAACTCAAACGTTTCAACACCTTGGTGATATTCATCGTTAACCGTTGTCAAGCTCTAAAATGTGACCATAAAGACAATAATAAAAGTTTGTTCAAAATCTAGACAAAACCATACCTGTAAATATCGTTTATGTAAATCGTGCAGAAATGAAGTGAACAACACAGCACGTAATGAAAAAATGTGCAAAGATTCAAATCGCTATTTGGGTTATCTTTAAGTTAATCAAACGAACAGGATTTCATTCAGGATGGTTTTGCACACGCAAATGAAGTTTTCATGGCAAACACGCATATGCTGTACTTCACAACAATGTACTTACGAAACGCAAACGAAAAAAGATGCGGAATGTCACATTAGATCAAAGAAATTCTGTTGCAGAGGTTATTCAAGCTAACCTAAAGTTTTCTTTGGTGTCTCTCCTCTGCAGGCGGACATAAAGTAATTTTGTTTGAAGGGAAAGGCACCCTTACATAAATGCGGTCAAAGACCTAGCACATGAAACAATTTATCGCACCAAGCATCCTCATCTTCTGTTGGACGTAATATTCTGGAATACAAAGCACGGAAAACGCTTTCAGTCAGCTATGGACACCGTCCACGAACACGCCGAAAAGGTACTTAGAATGTGCTCATTGATGTTGCCACATTTTGAATATTCTGTTCTACCATATCTTCAGAGTCAAGATAGATTTTTATGAAACGTTTTTTTCCGCTTCGCAAATTTTCAACGCCTATTTCAGGCACTGCCTAAACAATTTTTGAAAATTACGGAAAAGTTTCATCCACTGATGCGTTCGGCGGTAATTAGATAAGTAGATAAATAAAAATCAACAGTCAAAAAAACTTTGCTTTAAAGGACATCTAAAAATAGCTCATAACTGCATTAAATGCATTGATGCGTACCGCCCATGTCAAACGGAAATGAAATGAAAATAACAAAATATTTGCTTGTGCTAGCTGTAAATATTGAGATTTTACGCCATTTCAGCCAAAAAAATTACATTTGTGTCCTAGTATGACCTTCGCGTCAGTAAGACCACACACGTGGCGTCTGTAAGATCAGAGGCAGTTATGCATGTGATATAAAAACAAAAGATACTTTTGTCTCTAGTTGGCAAGTCACCGTCTTTACGAGGCTAGTCGAAAGATAAGTGCGAAACACTTTACCATTCGTTAAACATCTGTCGTTGAATGTTGCAGATAATTTTTGAACGCCGTGCCAAACTAGAAAAAACAGGAAATTTTACTGCGCCTGGCTCGTCACGTGATTGGAAAGCAGACGACTCTTTCACTTCAGGAAAAAATAGATTGGATTTTTTGGATATACTTCTTCAAACTAAAGTATGAGGCCTTAACTGTCAGTATTCCTTTGAAACCAGTATTTATTTAATATACCGTTACTCTCTACCTTTTTCATAATTTTTAGTTGAAATGAAAAATATTCGATCACTTGATATTTTTTATGTTTTTTAAAAACATGTTCGACACTATAAATGTTACGTATTTAAGGTACTGTGCATGCCGTAGCAAAGTCATAGATTTCATGATATTTTGAGTGCCTCAGTAAGCATGGCAGCAAATACATGAAAACAACAGAAAACCTGCCTTTAAAACAAAACGTTTCTGACTACACCCAGGATACTAATGTTCAACCTCGGTCGTCTTAATGTACCTTCTGATACTGTTTGCGCATCACATCTTTAGCGTTGGTAAAAGAGTTGCAAATAGCGTACTACCAGTAATGTTTCACGAAAGGACATATCATTACTTTGTAAAAAGTTCTTATTTAACAAATTCGTCGTTCGCTTAATACATAGGAAAAAATGTATTGGAGGTAGCATTATCTCTTGGGAGATAAGCGTGATGGTCACGCTCCATTGCAATTACAATTGCAAACATCTAGCACTGCTGATGGTCACGGTTCAACTTTTCCGGTTTGTTGCAATTTGGCGTAATTCAGTCACTACCTGTAATCATTTCAAGACTGGATAAGATCACCCCTGTGGAAAACTACATGGTTGAAATGTCTGCTATACTTGCATATTGTGAAAATATATGTCCTCAGGCAACCATGAACCAGACGTACCGCGGACTAACGCCTAACGGACATGTAGCGCTATAGCGGTAAAAGAATCGCTGTCCACTATTTTTACATTAAGATACTTGCTATGAAGCGATAAGCGAACGTAACCACGCGACGTTAGGAAAAATCTATAGCTACGAGCAAATGTCATATACTGTATTTCACAAGATGAAAGCCACAAGGAAAAAATCTCTGTCAATTCCGAACTTTCCTATCTTTGAAACTTTGTAAGTTTTCTTGCAGGATCAAGACGGTAATGGGCTCAGTGACAGAGAGATTCGAGATGAGGTCGACACCTTTTTGTTTGAAGGGCATGACACTACTGCAAGCGGTAATTGCGAGATAATAACGACTTAATTTTTGCAAAGTGTTATAGCAATAAGTATACATGGGTTGAAACGTGAATGATACCGTATTTATTCGATTGTAAGCCGCGGCTTATGTATTTTTCCAGCATTTCGTGCGGCTTACTTTTCTCTACCTTATCTAAAGGTCTAGCTACAGACTCTAGATAACGCTCAATCTTTCCTTAGCTAGTTTTTGCGACCAAAGTCGCTTTTTGCATTCTCTTTCTTCTCTTCTGCATCACGTGCACAGTCCGCCATAGAAGGAACTACAACGAACAGAAGGCAGTTGCGGTGGTGGAGCGTTGTTACCAGGCTTGTCAATTTAAACGCGAAACGTTTTATTACGCGAAAGTATCTCAAAGGCTTAATGGTAACCTCCATTCAAGTACGGCTTGCAATTTTAGGGTGACTTACATTAATTTTTTAACATCATTTCGTGCGACTCACAATCGGGGCGGCTGACAATCGAACAAGCACGGTCTAAACAGTGGAAATTGTAAAATTATTACACAGTGAAGCCCGCAAGCAAACGTTAGACAAGTTTCAAATTGGTAAATATATCTACGTTTAGAAATAACAAAACTTGAAAATACAGTATTTCATGCAAGCTCTATTTTTTGTGTTTATATAGGTATATCATGGGCTATTTATAACTTGGCGAAGTATCCTGATCTTCAAGAGAAATGCAGAGCTGAAGTGAACAACGTTCTTGGTGGAAAAGAAGATATTGATTGGTAATTTACTTCCAACAAACAAACTTCAAGACATTTAGTAAAACTCGACCAGATTCCTACTACTTTAGCCTGCGACCGGTGTTTCTGAAAAATTATTATCCAAGATTAGTTAAAATAACAATGCCAGCATTTCCCACAAAGGTAAAGCTGATGCAATGAAAGTAATAATACGTATGTCACTACAGTGACGCACAAAAGCGAATTATATCGTAATTGACTTGCATAAGAAAACTAGTTTCGTGTATTTTACACATCCCCTGTCCTGCGCAGCCAATATAAAGTTACTAACGAATGTTGGCATTGAAACAATTTTAGAAAAACCACGTAGTGTTGCTATGAACAATTTGCAAGAGTAGATTAAATTAGCCATTAACGGTTACCCTTTCTTAGAGCTTATCAACCAGACCTAGTATTCGCTTAGACTTGATTTCAACCAGACCTACGATAAAAATATTCGCTTTTAAGTACTGAAAAAACAGTTGCATGAAGGTTAAATTTAGACGTTACTTCAGTTGTCACAGATTTGCGACAAGCCTAAGNACAGGTGTGAGTTTTATTTGCAACTTTTTTGGATTACATTGAGTATATCTCAAAAATTCAGTGTAGCTTTATGGGGAAGAAGACAAAGGTAGCATGGCAAAATTAATAAATGAATAAGTTGAGAAAATTTTACCGAATTTTAGACTTGGTTTTATATTTTGTAAAATAAAGTTTGCAAAGGCAATTGGAGTAGTTGGTGGTCAGTAAATTATTATTTGACGCAACCAAGTGGCTTCGTCGATGGGCTAGATGTAAACAGAATACATGATGCTTGACACTTTTGCTTCTGTAACGTGAAGTGTTTTGGAGGCTCATTTTTTGCAGTTATTTAGATCCACTGTTGCACGGTTATCTGCTACTTTTTGTTTGAAAATGGGGCTAGTGCAAGGTCGTACTTTTTCTGCAGTTGTTGCACAGTTCGTTTCGTATCAAGCAATTGTTTTCTGATTTCTTTCATCTACTAAGCCATCGAGTTTGAGAAAGTTTCATTTTCATTGTCAGGAGTGATTTTTCCAAGCTCCAGTACCTAACGATGTTCATCAAAGAGAGTCTGAGGCTCTATCCTCCGGTATACTTCATCTCTAGAAAACTGGACGAGCCGCTCACACTGCGAAGCTTGCTAAACAAAGCCTATGAACTGGTGGTGCCGAAAGGCTCCAGTGTCGGTCTGCACATATTCGCCTTGCACAGAAACTCTTTAGTGTGGGAAAACGTGGAGGTGATGTCGCTGTTTAGACATAGTTTTGAAATAAGTGTACCAAACAAATGGTTTGAAGCTTAGTATCTAAGAACTGACAGAGACTCTGTTAGAAAAAGTTAGATTTTTACGTTATGCAAAGTGTTGTGCAATTATTAAATAGGAAACCATCAAATAGGAAACCTCGCGCTCTGGAAGGGCGGTTCAGTGACGTCTTTTTTTCAGCAATTCCTACATTTACTTCAAATGAAATTTTAATAAATATGTCTACTGCTTCAAATAAATCGTTTGTATCATTACCTTAATTAAACGCTTATAACTTTGCTTCAAGCAAAACTTCAGTGCTGTACTGTGGAGTTACAGAGAATTTTTTGGATGGGTAGAGAATGCTCGCAACTTTTCAAAAGATTTTACTCAAATCTTAACCGCAAAACGAAGCAACCGTCTTCGCCTTAGTTATTTTTTAATTCAGTGAGAACTGGCCCATTTTTAGACCCGTGCAATTTTTTTCGAGCATTTTAAAGAACATCTTAAGAAGATTATTTTGGCTACCTGCGAAAACATAAAATCGAAATTCTTTTGAACAATTTGTTAGTTAGACTTGTACCTCAATCAACCGTTTATAAAAATCTCCTTTGACTAGTGTTTATTAGAAGTTGTTTTTGTTAGATCGCACGAAATGCCACAGCTTTATTTATTGACACATGGTGGTAGGCAGAAGCCTCTTGTTTAAGCGATTTTTGTTTAAGTAAAATGATAAGTGAAATGATCTTGTTTAAGTAAAATGATAAGTGAAAAATGATCTTGTTTAAATAAAATGATAAGTGACACATGGTGGTAGGCAGAAGCCTCTTGTTTAAGTGATAAACCTCTTGTTTAAGTGATTCCCAAAACGCTTCCGCACACGTTGCACCTGGCAGGAAGTTTATTAATCCAATTTTCAAGGTCATGGTAAAACCCGAACTCCAGACCTACTATACGAACGAAGCGGACGTACTTACCACTAGGCCATTGACTGCTGGTTATTTGAAGAATTTCAAGAAAGGGTGTGTTCATTGCTGAAACGAATTTATGGCAAGGAATGTTGTCTTTTGGGCTGTTTGACTGTTCCAGCCAAGCTTTCTATGTTCGCATCTATTATCTATTTTAAATGACTGGAATGCTAAAAGCACACGTTGTTAGAAAACTTGCCTTTTTATTGCATACTGTTGGAAAGTTTTGAGAAATCTTCACCGATATCGTAACTAAAAACTGCAGAATCTAAATGATATGCAGCTGTCTATAACTTACCAAATATTTTGTATTTGGTAATACAAAACAAATTAACTGTGTTGATGACAGACACTGGCCACATTTGATCTGAAAAGCAATTCGATATGACTACAATGTTTTTTCGAACCGCTTGACATCACTAAACCCATAAAAAAAACTCTCAGAAAGAAAGAAAGCTATTTTGCTGGCATCAGGTCACCAGTCTTGTCTACTGGACACTTTTATTTGTTTAATGCAGTTGCAACTTGTGACTGCCCATCCCATGGGATTCCCACGACATTAGTATAGTCAAGTATATACTTTCCACGATGGGTGTAAGCAAGGAATCGATCAGAAAATCTTTAATAGGAATCGATTTCACGTAAAATTACGCACCCTCAGTCCTGAAAATTGCAAGAAAAGCTTACGGGTGAAAAGTTGAAAGGCTGAAGTAACAGCAGAGAAAAAAACAAACTCAAGACTATAATCAAAAATTTTTAGTATAGGAAGCACATTTTATCATATGCATATTTCATGTCTAGCCTCTAAACAGCCGCGTCTGAAAATACCCAAAAAGGTGCAATTAGGGTGAACAATGAAAATTGGGTTACCCTTGTTTTAGATTTCACCCAAAAGAATGGCCAACAACCTTATTTTCAGGGCTTCCCATCTCTATACCTGGGCACTGAACATCTATAGTACATCTGATACTTACTGTGCTATTAGCATATGGTAATGGTAATCAACTTCAGAAAATTCCTGCTATAGAACGTCAAATCACTAACGGTGGGGAAAGGGACAAATTCCTATAACATTCCTTACGAAGAAACGTGGGATTTCCATGGAAATATCATTCTCATAGACAAGCCTGCTTTCGAATATTTACAATGTAACAGTGCTTTTGAAATATTTCAATTGGCCCGTGCAAAAATTAGAAAGTTACAGGTCTCGATATCCATGCATTCACAAATACTAATTGCTTGAAAAAAACTGACAAGGTTCGGAATGAAAATACGCTTGTTTCAGTGAAATTCAGGCAATTAAGCTTTTTTAGTTGTTCGCCTTAATTTTCTCAAAACGTGAGAAAACGTTGAACGAAACTATATTTTTCACGTTTTGCTTGACAACCATTCTATTGACTGACACTGACGCCTGTCTGCGTTTGTATAAATCTACATCGACAATTTTCATATTCGTTTATGTTTTGCCAATTTTTTTTCAATATCCTTATTAACATTTCCAATCATCCGTGTCAAGGTTTACATGTGAGAGTAAAATTGATGATACAAGAATGAATAAACTGTGTTTTATTTTAAAGTGTTTTAGAAACAACTGCGTATTTTTTTGAAGAAATTCGATCCTGATCGATTCACTAAAGAAAATGTTTCAAAACGAAATCCTCACGCTTTCTTGCCTTTCTCTGCTGGATCCAGGTAAGAAACAATGCACTGCACAGCTATGCTTGTTTGAGAATAGTTTTGATGGGTTTGAAGATCTTATCGCAAAATATAACTCAAGGTATACTTGCTTTTAGTTCACAATCTCTTGTTATTTAAAGTTTTCATGTGTAATGCAATTTTTATCAATAGACAGGTGAAGGTTCGGTTTGAATCCGTTTTGATTTAAGCATTTGTACGTGCAACATAAGCAAAAAAAAGTTAAATTCGTGGCGTTCATTAGCAGAACTTCCAAATATGTCTATCGATCACGTCCTTCATTCAAAATCTCAGATACAAATCAATTATCCTTACAAAAGCGCAATGGAAGAAAAATCACAGTTTTGCGCTAGTTTCGTTCCAAATATTAAACTCAGCAGCTCTTATACTCCAAAATGAAAGCAGGACATAGCACTCCGAATTGCATCATATCCAGTTTATGGTTATCCGACCAAAAGGCGCCAGTTGTCTGTGAATTACTTATTTTTGTTGACGAATGTAGGTGGATTATTAATGCTTGCCTGTCCTCAATTCAGCTGTGAAGATTTCTATACAGTAAACGTACAGGAACATCTAACAATCCGTACAAGCAGCACAGTTCTTCGTTGCATATAAAATTCATACTGTCTTCCTAGGTAGAATGTTCTTCCTCTACATAATAAAACTTATCAAATGCAGTGAAATGAAATGAATTTTATGTTGCTGTTCACGTTGTACTGACCCCAGGCATGTATGGGTGTGGGAACGGCCTTCTCACAATTTTTTCATAGTAACCTGAACTGAAGATGGGTATTTTTAGTCAGATTTCCTTTGTGCAGCTCCAGACGTCGCATGAGTAAATAAATGACAAGCTATCTCTTGCCTAGCAGCCTGGCCTGCCTGATAGTGTAGGTCTGAAAAGGCTAGTTTTTTTTCCTGATTTCCCACACTTCATTTTCGCGTTCCTACACTTCTTTCATTGGAAAATGCCAGTGTGTTGTGTAGGTCTCCACGCTTCTTTTTAGCACTACACTTAGTAACATTGTACAGTACAAGTATTACGTGTAACAGCTTTGGAAATACTACAACCAAAGTTCAAATTATTTAAATATTCCATTTGCTAATTGGTTGTTGGGAGGGGAAAGTCATTGTCTTTTGAATATAAGTCTTGCAATAAGATACGTGAAGAGTCACGTACTGAGCATTCACAAAAACATTTGTTTCTGTAGGAACTGCATTGGCCAAAATTTTGCTATGAACGAGATGAAGACCACATTGGCGCAGCTGTTGCAGCGTTATCGGGTTTATTTGGATGGAGAGACCCCCAAACCGGAAATAGCTCCACGACTGACTCTCCAGAGCAAGAATGGCATTTTAGTAAAATTAGAGAAATTACCACAATAGATGTTATTTGCAATTTGCCACTGATTTCTTTAGGCACTGAATTGTGCGGGATGGTTTACTTAAGTTTCAACCTAATTTTCAAAAAACATGTAGCACCAAACGTTTCTCGTGTTAGGCATTTTATGATATATTCCGTACATAAATAAGGAAAACAACTTTAAAATGCTCAAAGGTGTGTTGACTTGACAATCCTTCACATTGTTTTGTGTAAAAGAAAACATTTTCGCAAATCGCTTGATAAAGTCCAACACCAGTCAATATAATTACATCCTTATAAATTACATTCCTACAGCGATGTAAATACGTATAAAACCGTTTATTTTATATGTAAGCAATTGTTAGCTTTTCCTTTTCCGTTGATGAAAAAACAACATTTCACCTCTATTAATCGTTGCACACAGATACCAGCGTGTGGTAATTTATCATTCTCTTTGTGAGTATTAATTCTTTTTGAAAACGCGGTTTGGAATATTGATACATCGCTGGAATAAAAACTTCAATGTTTTTTGAGTTTTTGCACTGGCACTTCAGCTAGAAAATGCTTTTAAAAAAATATCATTTCTATTTTTTCTGTTGATGTTTTCTGTTCTTAGAACGCCATGATTGTTATCAACGGTACCGTATTCACTTTGTTTTAAACATTTGTTGGATGGTACAATGATGTGGCCAGACATTGTGAGGTCAGTTTGTTTGCTGACTTTGTAATGAAACTGACTTTTTAAAATTCTGCCGTCAGTGAATACACCGCGCCGAAGTGTTATATGCAAGTGTTTGATGTTTCTGTTCGTGTCATTCTTATTTGCTGCAGTACTGTCAGCACATGTCTTCTCGTTCCTTCGTTCGTTACCTTAGTTTGAGATTTAAGTTTAGTAAAACCTTCAAGACATAGATTTGCTGTTCTCTGCAGTCTTTATTCGTTATCTTCGCAATGCACTGGTCGTCAGTATTTTTGTCCTGCACCCAACTACAATATTAATTGCGAAAAGCAGATACTTCGCTCATAATTCAGGTTTAATTACAAACGAGCACTTTTGATTTTCCATATATAAACCATTACGCCACACGATTTTCGAATGGAAAGAAAAGCACTTATATGAAAAATATGCCGTTGTTGTGTATAACCTGTGACAGAGGAACCTTTCCGATGCAAACGTTACTCGACAAGTGCGCTAGGCTTTAATAAGCTAAATATCCGCCGCTCTCTGAAACAACAGAAAGCACTTTTTACAATCACGACAGCAACAACCTCAACAACGGTCAGCGCCCAAAATGCACAAGATTTGGTACGAGCGTGAAACCAGCGACCATACTGAAGCGCAAACAGCTTAACTGTTTAGGCACAATGCGAAAGGAGAGCGCGAAACGACGCAAGTAATGAGTAAGTTCCCACAAAACCAACGCATCAATTTTGAAATGAAAGGAAGTTTTCAATAGCACATTCAATTTGAAAGTTCCGCAACCTGTGAGTTCCTTCATTTCCTAGAAACTTTCTTAATTGACACGTTCCGTATTGTACGTACCTTCATTTACTGCATTTAATGCAGTTTTAAGGATGCACTGCTTTGTGCAGGAGTTCGAAGTATTGATACCTGTGTTGCAAATGTTTGAGTTGCTTCATCCACAATATCCATTGTGTAGGCCAGCGATTTCCTTAAAACGACGTTAATGAGCCATATCACTTTCCTGCGTGCATGCACAGACATGTTCGGGAAAGCCACCAAACAAAGACACTCACCGTTTTCGCTAGTAAATGCCTCGATACGGTTATTGTTTTCTGTAGAAATACATTGATGTTTTCGTTGCGGCAATAGGCCACCAAAGGCAATCCTGGGAAGATTGTATTGACGATTCAGCGCTACGTGTGTGAAGCCACAGTAACTTCATTTTTCGTGTTTCTAACAACATATTTCATTCACCGATGAAAATTAATTCGAATCTCACAGCACAACTGCTGATGAAATTGTGCAAAAAGATTTTGCATATGATTTCCTCTCATTAGTTAAAGCCGGGATTTTTCTCAGATAGGTATGTACTATGTATTCATAAGACGTCAGTGCACCGAAAGTTCGTTGATGTTGATTCTTTGTTCATCATTGGTACCTTCATCTCACAAACATTTTTTCCTTATCTACCACAACCCAGTTACTTTGCGGTCGTTTCCTTTCGGTCCCCTTTCAGTTAGTGCATCCAATGCCGTGTTAGTAGATATTCACTAATTGATGGATTTTACTGCATAAAGTGCATTGCAATTTTTGTCTGCACCTTCACAACAGACCTGACGTGTCTGGTAGCGTCATATATGCAATCGCAAGGCTGCAACGCACACATGTTATGAATCTAAATTGATTTTAATGTGGTTTACTGGTACATGGACGTACTCGTCCGTTCTGGGGCAGAGAGAGCTGCGCTTGAGAAGATGACTTTGCTTTGTCAAATTCAATTTTTTCATGGTTTCGACCCGATGAACTTCACCATTAAAGAAACCGATAGCAAATAATCTGTTGACACTCATCACATCACGTTCAGTTTCGGAATGCGGATAGAATAAAACTGCATGAAATACATTTGACCGATCGAGAATACTTTGTACATTTTGCCAAAAACAGGAAACTGTGATTGCAATCCCGCATCAAGGAACATTTATGTTCTGTGAAATATAAAAGTTTCAAGCCTATACTTAAACTCGATCTCCGGGTTGTATAAACTGCTTTGATGTTGAAAGAACGACGTTTGCCAAAAACCATTTTATAAATTCATTACATTTTTTATGAATTTTGTTTGAAACTGAAGCTTACAGGCATTCTCTGATACTGCTCCTATAAAATATTATGGTGGAATTTTCATAAACAAGTGAAAAGAAAGTTATTCGACGGGTACCTTGCCTAGCATTGCACAAGAGCTAATCATTTTGCCTGTGAAAAACATTTTGCAGTTTCAAGAGGCCGTATCAACCTTTTCCAAAACACCATCGCATAGCAGTTTGATAACGAAAACGCCAGATTTAGAGCAAGGCGTTTCCCACACCCGCACAGTACTGCACAACCGCAGCTGATATTTCGATATTGCCTCTGCCTGAGAAGAAGGATTTTGAAGCACGATATTTTGACGAGTTGTATTACTGTATCAGCAGCGGTTAGAGCAAGTTTCTAAAGGTTAATGTGCAAAGAAGGAAGTCATGCTACCGCTTTCAGGAAAGTTTTGATCGTGCAAAGACCTGTTACATGCCAAAAAGAATATTGCAGACAACTACTAACAGCCGTTATAAGTCTAAATTGGAAAATGCTTCCTTCAAAAAGAATTTTTGCTGTTGAATTGTCTTTTAGTTTGCCACAATCAAAACTTGCCTGAAAAATGTGAACAAGTCATTGTTACCCATTTATTTCATGACAATTACGTTTCGCTTAACCTCGCTGAAGAATGGTTGACACATGTCAACAGAGGATCATTATCTTCTGAGCTAAAAATTACATATTGTTATGCTATACCTTAAAATATGGTTGTATAATATATGCAAATACAGATAGTTGCGACCGAATATTGAGGTAGCAAACTGTTATTCAGCTTTAGACACAATTTTACAAAATATTAGATATTTCTTCAAATTCAAATAGAAAGCACTCTGTGGCCAAACAACGTGGAGACGTTCTCATGGTTGCTAAGCGCTTTTTATATACGGTGTTAGGGAGCGAGGAGATTGTGAGAAATAAACTAGCTTATTACTTCCTTACCAAAACCGTGGTACATTTTCGGTGAAATAAGATGATCATGTGTCATGTTTCAAAGTTTGATCTAACACCGGTATCTGACCCTGGTTTACCGAATGCATGGCTATGGCCGAGTAACTCGAAACACTCTAGAACAGGGGCGGGCAATTTTGCACGGGGGCCACTTTTGGAATTCCGTGTTTAGCCTGGGGACGTACTCTCAACAGGAAATATAAGCAAGCCTCTGACAAGTTAGACACAGCACTAAGTTGGAGGAAATTATTAATTTGAAGATTTTTTCTGAATGCCTCCGCGGGCCACTGAAAACGCTGCAGTAGACCACATGTGGCCCGCAGGCCGCTAATTGCCCACCCCTGCTCTAGAACAATTGATTTTTTTTTATAACACAGTTGCATTTTCGGTTTGAGAAAGAGGCTGCTTAAATATGAAATCTAAATTAGTGTACAATATTTGCTTGTTACTAAACATGTCAAATTTGATTAAGGTAAAGGATTTGTTCACAAAAAACGATCCTCTGCAAATGTGTAGCTTCATTGCAGTGCCGTTCCTTTCCAACATTCAACATCTGCAAGACATTAGCTTATCGTTTCTCCGTTCGCATTTTTATTCCTTCGAAAAAGATTTTACCTCAGACCTTGGGACGTGGGAGAGATGTTTTTTGCCTTCTATCTTCTTCTGTGTTGTCTGATTGCCTACGGGTCAGGAAACGGAACCACACAAGAAGATGAAGATATTGCGATCAGTTTACTCGAGCAGCAAGTTGAGATGTTACAGCAGATGGTGGCTGAGTTAGAAAACGAGGCACTCTTGAACAACGACTCGTGTCCGTGCAATGAAACTATCACTAACCTGACAATGGCGATAGAGAGTTTGCAACTCGATCTCATGCCTGGTTTCGACCCGATCCGACACGCCTATCTGTTGAAGCAAGTTGATGGTGTATACGAAGGTATGTCCAGTTGTTTTTCAAATGTTCAACACGATTGATTGAGAAACAATTTTTCCTGTTGTTTTCAAAAGCAGCGTTTTAAAAACCTGTGACAAGGAAAAACTTGTTCCCACTTGCTTCCGTAAACTCTATGGAAAATATCAGTAAATTGCTCAATCGCTTATTTAAAAATTTCATGCTTTTTGTACAAACTACCCTTCACTATGTTCGTTAAGGTTTAGGCAAATATTTTGAACTAAAGTTGAGGTCCACACATTTTCATTTCATAATCTTCTCGTGATGTAGATGCACTGAAAAGAGTGCTACAATCAGACAGTTCCCAGTAAATATTTTGAAATGTGTTGAAAGCAATCTGGTTTAATTGAAGTTTTTAATTGAAAAAAATGAAACATTTTGCTCTACTTTGTAATAACTTATCACAGATTGCCGACAAATTTACGACGACGGCCACACGCTGACTGGAGTATACCAGCTGTGGCTGGTCGACCACTTCAGCTTTCTGCCAATCTACTGCGACATGGACGTGAGTGAAGTAAAAGGTTGGATGACAATACAGCGACGATTCAACGGCGAGCTGTGGTTCGCCCGTCCGTGGAAGGATTACAACGACGGTTTCGGCTGGCCGTCAGCAGAACACTGGATCGGACTCAAGCACTTTTACGCTCTGACGCGCACAGCTTACACGTCACGTGGTGGACGCGCACGACTGCGCATCGACATGACTGACAAAGAAGGAGTGTACGCTTACGTCCAGTACGAACGGTTCGAGATTGCCGACGAGAAACATGGTTTCCGTCTCATTGAGGCATCAGGCTTTTCGGGCAATGCTTCCGACGTCATGGGCCAACTGGTCTCTTACAACTTCACGACAAGCGATCGTTTGATGAGGGGCGCTGACCAATCGTGCGCACACAACATACAAAGCGGCTGGTGGCGCAATGAGTGCGGCGAGTGGGAGTCACCTCATTATCTGAACGGCGTGTGGCCCTCCAAGTACAGCTGGCTCAACAACAAAATCCAGTGGCGCAATTGGACGGACGTGAACCCAAACAAACCGGATCTGGCGTCGGTTTCAATAAAAGTACAACGTTATTTCGATGAAGAAAAGTGAAGCAATCCAGATATCTACTTGATGCAAACTAGAGAAAACACAATGTACACCGAATCACACTGCCTGCATCTGGTGCACAGAAATTGTACTCATGGAAGCAGCTGCTGCGTACAATTTTCTTGCTTGGGTCGACAGGTATTTAACACATGACAAGCTCGGAATGATAAATTTATTTCATTGAAAATGGTAATGGTTTATTGTTTCATATGACTCAGCTAACAAGCAGAAGCACCACAAAAACCATCGCATGCAGCAAACCAACCATTAGCGAAATTAGAGCGAATGAAAACACAATGGCACAATAGCTGATCAGTGTAAACCAGCTATGTCCAACTCGCTGCCCAGTTTAGGTTTTCGCTGTAGTAAACGTATCCTATATACTGACAACCTGTCCATGTTTTGGTAATTTTGATTTTCACATTTATGACGCAGGCCCTCCTCAGTGTCACTTTATCACGTCTGCTACATTGCAGTTCAAATTCGAGCGTTTTCAGTACATTAGCTTAAGCTAAATTTAATTTGTTAAGATCCAAGTAAGTCATTCAATGTGCGGCCCTTATTAATATGTCATTCAATGTGCGTCCCTGGTAAAGATAGTGACATAATTTTTGACTCAGTGAGCCATTTGGGTTGGACGTAGCTGGTCTAAAAAAAGAGGGGCGTTGTGTCATAGAGGATTGCCGAAAGACCGTGGCGGTCATCTGGCCAACCAACCCCTTTATCACTTTTTGTCAAGTGTTGAGAAACAACAGTTGGAGATCAAATAAGAATAATGAAAAGAAAAACAAAAACAAAAAACGAATGAACGCAGAAGATGGTGAAGAAATTGTACAGGCGAAACCGCATGCGTATGTACATAGATGAGTGGATCGAATTTAAATGAGGGAATTTGGTGTGGTTAGAATATTTTTAGCAATACCAAGAAATTAAAAAATAGTAATAAAAAAGTAAAAAAGTTTCAAAGACTACATAATGAGGTACAAAAGGAAAACAAAGCAAACAGAAAAAAACAACAAGAATACTTTCATGCTGAAAAGCATAGAATGTGCACACAGAAAATACGAAAAAGTAAATATACACAAAAAATAAACAGAGTTACAGAATACTAGAATACACAGTATTTT
>JGI24022J15233_10001049_pt1 | contig 21347 bp, 14 predicted proteins | sample Ectturendosymbi2_FD_15233 | JGI IMG/M metagenome (IMG submission 15233) | reverse complement strand
CGCTACCGTTCTTTTTGCTGCACTTAAAAAATTTTTGGTGTTATTTTACAGACGTAGGATCTATTTTGAAAAACCTAACCTTGAAATGTTTTTTGAAAAAGGTTTTTTTAGGAAAAACGTGATCTAAAAAAATAGTCAATGAACAGTTATGATGTAGGAATAATTATTTTGCAGTGTATGCACATATAAATGAAACATAGACTAAGCAAACGCCCAGAGTGCATTTAGCTTCATGAGTGGATTGCTATAGGTTTAGGCTAATAATTCGCCGATCTATCAATGCAAGTTTCGCGCTGTGTGTACAGCAGGCTACTCAAGAGAATGGTCAAGCAACAAAAGATAAAAACTCTTACAAAGCAATAAAAGATCAAAACTCAGAGTATAATGCGCGTGTAAATTGAATTAGGCCCGCAACAAGGGTAGAGAAAAAAACGGACAATCAATGCCCCACGAAAGTTTAAGAATTATTTTAGATTTTGGAAAAATGTTATGTTGATCTATGTTTCATGTGAAACGCCTGAACATATTACTGACTACTTGTATTTTAAACTGAGGTCCTTGTTTCTGCATGGCTCAATTTATTCGCGATAGTAGTTTTGTGTAGAACGTAGTTTATATAGCCTGCGTGCAAAGAATTATTATTTAGATATTCGAGAGCGAATTGACCAACCACCGCGTCCTTAACATTCCAGCTTTTGAATGTGCAGCCTAAGTGTTAAATGCTTTATTTTCAAAGTTGTGCAATGCGCATTAAGCAGCCGGCATCAGCTCTAAAAAAATAATCCTTCAACATCAACAATTGAAACCTCTCAATTTACTGTAAAAGCTTTCGGGGAATCTGTCGACGGTCTGCTTTCATCTTTTGGCGATTATTTAAACTTGCACATATCTGTAGGCCTATTCAAGTTACGGGTCCCCACAAAGGTAACAAGCAAGCGAATCAGTCAAGCTAATTACTTTTATGGGACATCGATTTCACGTACCACTACGCATCCACAGTATTGAAACATTATTCATATAAAATGTATCAAAAATTTCTTTTATTCCTTTATGAAATTAAGTTTCCCTATCAGTACAGTTAATGCCATATGTACTTTTCCCAATATCTGAAAAACTTTCGCATGAAAATACGCAAAAAACACTAAGAACCACACAATTTATTTAACAGCTAAGGAAAAATCAAAGTCAAGTGGTCAGAAAATAGTTTTTTTTCTTATGTTGTGGCATCCAAATTTGGTTTTACATTTGGACTAACAATCACATGCAAAAATCGACATCATATGATTTGCGGCTTAGCACGTGGAGGTTAATAAAATTTTAGCAAGATCGTGATGATAAACGAAATCAATCACTTGACGTTGTGTGGCTGTGTCAGGTAAGAATGTTGATCAAATACAATTTTTTTCAACACCAACTTTGCTTGTTTAGTTCAGGCGATGGCCACATGCAAAAAAATGGCATCATGTAATTTTTACCTAAACACATGGAGGCAAGTAAAATTTCAGCGAAATTACAATGAGATAAAAACCCAATTACCTGACGTTTGGTAGGGCTGTGTCAGGTTTAAACGTAGATGAACCAAAACTTTCGTCAAAGTTAGCTTTGCGTGTAGAGTTAAAGGAACGAAAATGTGAGATTTGTTGATTTGAATTATGTTCAAGCAAACTCGTGATAACAAGTTTAACGCGAAGTGATTTATCCGTCATCTCAAAAATAACACTTTCCTGTAGTTCCCCCAGAACGTTAGGTTTTCCAAACGGAGCGGTAGGAGATTGAGCGGACGCGCTGTAGCATGCTCGGAAACCTAAACCCTCGAGTGACCGGGAATTGTGATTTGGCAACGTCCACAGATGATACGAAATTTTTCAGCAGTTATCACTGATGTTGAAAACTAAAAAAATATTGTGAAGCAATAAACATAGCGATTGTACGTACAACGCGAGTCTTACAATAGAAAAAGCTTTTGGTGTTTGGCAAAGTAGCCTTATTTGATTTTTGCTGAACAGCAGAACGTCGAATGAGTTGCAGAAAAAAAATAATGCGCTTTCCGTGCCTCGTTTAGTGAAAGTGTAAAATTTTTCAACGAAAATAATTTAACACAGAAGACAGATCTTTTTAGTGAGTAGGCGAAATTACTGATTTGCGATTGGAGTACTAGGGAATGTCACAAATTACGTCCGATGTTTAGCAGTATACCATTTACAACACAAAGTGACGCAGATGCTTCGAAATGTTTCAAGATAAGAAAGTGGCCACTGAGTGGCCCGTGCTCCTGGACAGAAACTGTTGAAGTGAAGAAAGAGAGGACTAAACAAAATATATTGGTGAGTGATTTCAGGAAAATGTCTGCAAGACAAATATCAAAAGTACAACTTCATCAGCGAAGATTGCAAAGCAAAGTGCAAAAAAACTTGAAAGGTGGTGCACAACGTATGGCAACTTCAAGATCTGAATGTAAATTGTTCTGCGCATTGGATTTATTGTAAAGGCTTACTGCTCGATGTCCAGTGTTGGTTTAATACACTATAATCAACATGACGACATGTTTCGGTACAAAAAATAACCGCAACCATTTAGTAGGTTTGCTTATAAGCAGTGCAACCCATTAAATATAAAGCTTTGCTTTCTATGCACGTTAATGCTAAGCCGTACAAAATTGCATTTGTTAATTCTAAGCCGTAAAAAATTGCATGAGTTGTCACTTCCAAGTCTAAGAAGAACCGTTCTGTTTCTAACCAGGTCGGGAATGCGTTAGACACTGTTCTTTACTGATTTCGCTAGGGATAGCTAAAACAGTGGCAAACGCTGGCGCGCAGCATGTTTTTATACCTTTCAAATACATTTTGTAGATATACGAAATCTGTGTAGCTTGTGAAAAACGATTCCCACTGTTTGGGTCCCGTTTCAAACGTTTTCTGAATTAATGATATAAAGCACTTTCAAACTGTGGTTATTCCCTGAAAATATCGCATAGTTCGACCAACAAAAATAGCCACTCTTTGACCTACAAAAGATAACCTCTTGTCGCGGAGAACCTGTGGTATGTAAGCAAGTGAAGACATTTTTGGCGCCTCCCAATTTTACTGCCCTCCCCCAAACGCCTGCTCTGGATCCGCCACTGCACTGGACAGCATTGAATTGGTCGTGTAGCGGGGCTGGTCCGCGTCACACTTGCAATCCTAAAGGTTTCATGTATTATAGCGATCACTTCATTTCTACAAGTATCTCCTTGATTGAAAGTTATTTAGCTTTGTCTTACGTGCTGTCATAGCCTATCGTTACTGTACCATAAAATCACACAACGGAAAAAGTCGATGTCGGCAGTACAAATACCAGAAGTTTTCAGCAGTGGTTCCCCAACCAGGGTGCCATTTACGATACTCAGGGGTGCCACGAGCTAATCCGTTCAGTATATCATTAAAAATACTATTTTCAAAATGTCATCAAACCTTAAAGCAAACTGCTATCGGTTTGCCACTGGGTGCCGCAACTTATATTTACCTTCTGTAGGGTGCCGCAAGCCTAAAATGGTTGGGAAACACTGCTGGTTTACAATATGAGTTTGTCACGTCACATTGGCACTTATGCGCTTGCACTCACGCGTACATACTTGTATTCACGATGCTTCAGGGCAACGTGATGCAGTTGAGCAAATTGCTGCTGACAGGTTACCAATTTTCCAGCGTGAGGATAGCGATAGAATATGGTGGTCGTGTTACGCACTGCTCGATTAGCAGCTTTGTAACAGCTGGACTGTGACCGCGGTCTTGATACTGGGGTGGTCGCGTTAATGAAACAAAAGGTAATGCATTAGCATAGGTAAGACCGCGTTAATGTGGTCGTAGTAGCGGGGTGGTCGTCGACGGGGTGCCCGCTGTGTATTCAAAACATTCCACCGGTGATTTGTGAACATTTATCAATGTGGTTTCAAGTCTCCAGTAAGAAATGGAGACTTGAAATCAATGAGTTTCATTCATATTGTGACGTCCATATTAGTTAACGATTCGTTTTTTTGCTAAAGCTTTTTATGTTTTAATAATACAACTACTTCAGTTCGTTCATTTATTTTTTCCCTATTAACGACAGTTTTATATCCATAGAAAGGGATATCGGCCCCTGTCAGTGGCGGATTAAGAAGGGTGCCTACTGGTCTACAGTCAGGGAACATTTACGGGGCCCCCAATTCCCAAGTCGGAAAAAGTGTAATATGTGAACAATACGCTGTAACAGATACCATCGTCAATTGGAACTAATAAGTAGGCGCTCTGTGCTCACTCATTGACATTGATTCGCTGACATAAAATAGTTGATTCTTTGGCGTGTGGTCTGGCCGACCCTCACTAACAAGTTAGTACTCCAAGGTCTAAAAAATTAAGGTATTCCATCTGCTTGTCTTATTTTGGTTTCCGATGCGCATGCGGTATCCACGTCATTTGAACATCGGTCCTGCGGACAGTTCCGAAGGAAGTTGTGAACTTGTTAAGTGGTGTCAAGTCTTTCAACAATGGTGAAAGTAATTGGATTTTAGCTTGGCTAATAAATCATGGTGTTATAAGGCAGGACTGACAGAGTTGGTACATAGGCCTACGTCACGTATATATCCCCGCGTACTTTCTTGTATTTGTGTTCTTTGCCACTGCGATGCACGTTTGAAGTCTAGCACGTTGCAATTAATTTGGCTCGGGGTCCACTTTCAGAAGGCAGCGAGCGGAGGGCCAACACTTCTGGAAATAAAAACAAATTTCGATTGAAGTTAAGAGTTGGAGGATATTTTAGATTTGAAGATTTTCGTGAATGATTCCGCGGGCCACTGAAAACGCTATGGCGGGCCCAGTGGCGTACCCAGAAAAATTTTATGGGGGTTTCATTCAGTGGCGTGTGGTGTCATTTGTATTTGGTGTGAGTNGTTTGTGACGTCATAATTTCACGTCATATTCATGTTTTCCAAACCAACGTTTCGGTGAAGTTTGCGCTGATCAGCCATACCAGACAAAATAAAGACTGTTTTGGATAAAGTGAGCTATCGCGGAACACAATCTTAGACATGCATAGTGGGCGAAGGGCCTGCAAAACGTGGTGAGATGGTTTCTGGATGCAGACGATAATCCACATTCCCACCAAAACCTAATTATTACTTTTTGGTCCATTCACAATGTTCCTTGAAATTTGTATACATATTCATTCCGTGGTATTTGCATTAAATCGACAAATTAACAAGCAAAAAGTATGCGAAAATAATTAATCCCCTTTGCGCAGGTAATAAACTTTTTGTAAAATATCAAGCTAAAGCTTTTTTTTACCCCAACCCTCTCCTCTGGCGTACGCCCTTGGGCCCGCGGGCCGCTATTTGCCCACCCCTGCCTTACGCAATGTCAACTGGTAGTTTAATACCAAATCTGGTGCTTACTTCCAAGATGCAAGTTTGGACATTTTGGTACATACACTACTTTTATGTGAATCCGTTATTTGGTACAATTCTTGATAACTGTCTTAAAACAGAATAAACGCAATAATAAATACCTTTTTTATGGTACATGTTCATCTGTCGAAATGCTGAAGGGGTACATGCTTACCTATTGAAGTGCTATAGGGGTACATTCTCATCTGTCGGAATGCTGAAGGGGTACAATACATGGTAAGAGAAAGGTTGGGAACCCCTGGTATAGAACAATGCGCTCGCAAGTTTCGCAACGTGAGTCTGCAGGTGTAGGAATGGACATGAGTTAAATACATGTTCATCACTGCATTACACCAGAATAGTGAAGTTGGTTTTTGTGCAGTGTGAGTGCCATACCGGTAAATAAAGTGTTATTTCAAGAATTAAATCGATTAATCAGAATCGAGATGCTGACTTCAGATCTTCTAACAATTTTGGTTCTTAGTCCGAAATTCCCGGGGGAACAAAAACCTGTTTTACCTCTCTGTGGACACCCATGAAAGTAGTCCACCGATCTCTTGAAAAAAAAAAACGTCCTTGAAAAAACATTCCGGTGATCTGTCAACCCTAGTCCCGTGCCAAATTCCAAGCTCCCCAAATTGAATTATGAAACGCTATAAATCTGTGTTTTTATCAAATATCAGAATGTCAAGCCCCCCTGAACAAACGTAAAGCCCCCATATTGAAAACTTTCTGGCGACGGTTCTGGGTTGTATAGAGGTCTGCGCCCAAAATTATAGAACACACACAATCTCTGCATGCATGACTTCCTGAAATTACACTATTGTGATGCATACATAACCTGTATTTTGTCGTTTCAAACAGTTTAAAAATGTTTTTCCCCTTCTAAAATTTAAAACCTAGCTACGGGCCTGACCCGAGGGCGGCATTATGACGCTGACGCAACAATGGGGGTAACTAAACTTACTAGAAACAGCTTTTACATCTTTTTTCCCGCGAAAGGTATCATGCGTTATAGGCAAACCATTTCCAGCCGCCTCCATTCTCGTTTACAAGGAACTTGTTCACTCGTTAGCCGAGCACTTTTAAACACCGGTGGACAAATCAGATAAAGTAAATGTTAATTATTTTAGTTCCCAAAAGTGCCGCGGGCCACGTGCGGGCCGCTTGTTAGAGACCACTGCTTTATACAGTGTACAGAAGTGCTTTGGGAAAAATGCTTGAGGACTCACCTTGAAGACTCGAAAGGATTTTTTCCAGGGTGGGGGGTAATGGTGGATTTTTCCAGGGTTAGCCAAAGATATTTCTCCAAGAGGGGGTCAAAAGTGGTGAAATTGAATTTTACTACTCGCAACTAAAAAACTTTTTTTGCTAAAAATTTAATAGGAAAATGTCAAGTTTCAAAATCCAGGGAGGCCAAAGCCGCCCTGCCCCCCTTCCGACGCCCATGTAACCAAATGATTAAACTAAAACCTTCCGCTAGTCACTGGTCATTCTGCAAACGCACCGCCGTAACATCAAACATTGCACAAATCTCATGCTAGACTGAAGTTAAGTCAAGTGCAGAACTTTATCATCTTGGAGTATACGATGAAACAATTAACTTAGCAACGTGTACAAAATCAACACTATCGAAAACACGTTTCGCAAAGCGTTTGCTGCGTTTCCTGGAGTTTTATTTTCGCTTTATAGCAGCAGCGATTCTCTTCCTCGCCGTGTCGACTGTGTCTGCTGACCTGGACTGATGCAAAGAGCTAGATCTGTGGCTTAGCGCAGAACCGTCAGGCAAGCGTTTTCGGTCGTTGGCACCGGTGCTGAGACTACGTCGCAAGACTTCGTCATGCCCGAACGAGATGTCTTTCACGTGAGCCGACGTGGAAGATTGTGCGGTTGCGTCGCTTTGCTTTGCAGGACTGGAGTTATGCGACATTTCTTTCTTCGAGTGTATTTCGGGGAGGGAACGTAGTGAGGGCAAGTTGTGACGCGGGGCCAATACGGTGCCGTCCACGCCGCTCAAGCTTCGCATGGTCGGAGCAGACAAATGGCCGAGGTCGCTTCCCGAGATAGATTGAGGATCAAGTTTATTAACTGCCGAAACAGGCGCTTTGAAGGACGACAGAGCGTTGGTTGAGTTAGGAACCTAAACAAAAGGTTTTCTTGCCGTGAAAGAATTGCCAACGATAAAACTATATGATCGCGAAAACAAGCTCAAACCTTATCAATCTTTAACTGCTCCTTCGCTTGGCAGAGGGCCTCGGTGAGTTCAAAACGTTCTTCGCATTCACGACGGACAGTGTCTTGTAGAAGGCTGATCTGAAAGAACGGGGTGTGTGGTGAGTAATTTGCTAGTTGAGATGGAAAGCACTGTATGTGTGCTTGCCGCTCAATCTGTGGTTTTATCACCAATGGAAACCCATAAAAGGAGTACGTAGGACCACTACTGCACGACGGAACATTTCAAGTGGCGTAAGAAGTTAACCAATACGAGCATCACGCTAAAAACCAAGGTAAATAACATCAACAGAATTCCAGACATGGGTTAATCGTAATCGATTGAATTGACCAAAATAAAATGTAATAGTAATCGATTACATTGCCAATCTAATCGCAATCGACGATTACTTCGCGATTAAACTTGGAAATCTTCACCCTACATCACTGTGCGATGAACCCCGGTTGTGGTGACTGGGTTTCCTTCTTTATAATCGTTTGTTATGGTTATGTTTGCGGTGAGGCTATTTACGCCTCTGTGTGGTTTAAATCCAGATAGTCCCGGGGCAAGCCGAGCGTTTTTAGCTAATTCTCGCATTGTTCCAGCTACTGTAGCCTTCCTGTTGGCCGCCAGAAGCAACGAAGTGAGTCTAGTCTAGTGAGACGAAGCAACAAAAATAAGAGCTTTTCTTTTGCGTGGGTTGGCACTTCGACAAGAGAATAGCGGGACGTTACGAGGATATTAAAAGTGAACTTATGAATGTAAGTGCTGGAGTAGGCTATGTAACTAATACACGAATTTATATACAGTAAATTAACTTTTTTTCAGAGGAATAACTTTAATGCAATTTTAAACTTTAATTACTTTAATGCAAGTCGAAAGTACCTTTCCACAACAATGATAATTAGCACGTCAACCATGATCCACCAAATACTGGTAAAAAGAACTCAACGAAATCTGTCAGGTTTTGTTGACCATTGACTTTTTGTCCAATAGACAGATGCGCAGCTATTTTTGGGATCATTGCTCGTTTTATTACAAATTAAAAGCTGCACAATGCCATGTTGGCTTGCAGACGATCATAGCAGTTAGAAGAAATAGTCAGCAATTTTGAAATTACTTACAAACGAATTTTCAGCCTTGCCGGACGAATGTTCAAGCCTGATAGATGTCTTTTGACTAAAAGATTTGAAACGTTGATGCTTATCAAATGTAACAAAGCTTTTAAACATTTGATTATTTTTGTTTAATCAATATTTTAAAGTGTTTGTTGCAGTGGAGTAACTGACGGGAGGGAAGAGTGGCGGCTTGACTCACCTGGCCAGCTAAATGCAAATATCAGGCACCCACTGAGCTTATACTGTATTTCGGTTTTAGCATCTTTTCACAGTAATAGGTTTTTAGTAGGGTGTCGTCTTTTTCCGTTTTTCGGAGTATTTTCCGTTGATTTGGGGTTTAGTATAGCCATCCGTATGCGGATTCTCCATCATTTCCCAAGTTTTTTTTCTGATTGCTGACTAGTAGATCCCTTACAGAGGCCAGTGGACCTCTTTCAGTTAAGTTTTTATTCTAGCTCAAACCTCTAGTTACGTCATTGGTTTGCTGACTGCACGAACATCTCAGTAAACAATCAATGTTTTTTCTTTTTTCCGGTGCTTGATCCTTACAGATTAGCAATTTCGTTTATTGCATTAATGCATATCGAACGTTGTCTGAAAATATACTTAACATCAAACCGTGCAAATGGGTTTTGTGTTCGTTCTGAAGATGTTCCAAGATAAATGTAATCGCGATTGTAATGTGTGATGTAATTGTCCATATCGATTATCGTAATCGATTACAATGTCTGCAGAATTCTACACTCAAACATTTACTCGTACTTATGCCAAATGCTGTAATGGCAACTTTCACTCAGCCTCTTGTCACCATGCGCAATTGCCACGTACACTGGCATCGCCCTCCTAAGGTCAATTGCCAGGCCTTCTGATGTTTAAAGCGGGCTTTTTGCGCAGATTTTGTGGTGAACAAACAAAGTAACGAAACTATTACCTCTTCCCTCATGGATTCTATCTGCGCCTCTAACGACAGATTTCGCTCCAGTGCTTCATCAGCTTTTTTTTGCACTATTGAAGTTTCCAATTTGTTAAGCGAAGTACTGTTGTCATGTTCCTGCAGCAGCTGCGCGAGTTTTTCCTCCAAATGTGCGACAAGTCTTTTCAAGCTTTCCCTTTCTGCCCAGGAAAGAAACAAGCTCAACCAATGAAACGAACACATGAGAAAGTAACACATCACAGAGCTGACATGCAGTGTAGTCAACCGTAATTCGAGATGCCATGGACAAATAGCAAATTAATTTGGCAAATAAGTTCTAATTATATTAGCACTCTGATACGCAGGAGGACAACAGTAGCAACAACAATAGACAAGGAATGTCACCACAGAAGTTATTTCGTTCTTTCTCAGCCACCAAGGTCATAAACATGGTGGATAACATCCACAAGCTATGTTTGAAAACGTAATTGTCATTGAACTGTTTATTGGACTCCTATCTTTGGACCTGAGCTGTCACTTATTAGTATAAGAACCATTCTATTTCTAACCTTTTTTTCTATCGAACTAGAAAACTAGGATAGCCAAAAATGTTAAACACGAACGCGAATCATGCTTTACGGTCTATTAATAACTTTTTTGCAGATACATGAGATTGTTGGAGAAACCAACAGACTGTGCAGTGTGTGAAAAATGGTGGCAAAAAAACATTAGAAGCCACGGCTTACAATCGAGTAAATACGGCATTGTCATCACCCGAGAATCTAGTTTTTTTTAACAAGGGAAGACCTTTTTCTTTTGGCAACCCTATTGCTTCACCCTCGAACATCTGGCCTGGATCCGCCACTGGTTCAGTTTCATTACACTCGCTTGACTACTCGACTGACAGTGTCTTGGGCCTTCGTAGGGAATGCGGCATTTGTGGCGAGTCAATGGTAGCACGACGCGTTAACTATTTTCTTCACCCACCCATCAACGCCGAGCACGAGGCTGGACAGGCCGCAAGTACCTTTTTTCAATTCTTCGGTATGACCCGACCAAGAATCGAACCAAGCCTAAAAGCTTCAGTGGCGCGCGCTCAAACCACTGTACCACTAAGCCGGAAAAAACATTCTTCAGTGATTACAAAACATTTGCAATCGGTAAATATTGCTTCATGTTTGAGGTAAATTAGCATTCTGAAGTGCGAAACCCGAGAAACAAAAACAATTTCAAGTATAGTACCCGTTAAAAGATTGCAAATTTTGCGCTAACCTTCCTCAAAGGACATCGTCTTCTCAGTCATTGTTTCGTTTAACGACGAAATTTTCTGATTTAAAACTGGTATTTGCTGCTTGTACGTCATCACCTTTTCTTGCATGCTGGTCTCGAGCTGAAAAACGCGATATAAAAAGTTCGTAACATTAAGCATTTTTTTCACCATTTGAAAACATTTTTAAGTAGGAGTGATCTTAATTGTCAACTATGTCTTTGCATCTTACTACGCTCAACTTACATTTTTGGATAGCAACGCATGAATTCGGCGCTGGTGATCATTCATACATAGATATAAAGTCGATGAACTTTCGTAGGAATATAAGTAAGGGTAATCAGCAGGTAAGTCGGCAATTTTCCCCACAAGCGAGCAATTCACAAACACGCCGATAACGGAAGCCAAACTGAAAATTTTGAAATTCCCACTGAGCAGTGGCATTACCAACAAAAAAGCGCAAGATTTCAATGAACCGGCTGCTAAATCTGCAGTCATTCAAAACAAAAAGCCTACTTCGAAATTTTGATTAATCCGACATATTCAGGACAATCGTTTTGAATGTCGAATAAAACTATTCATTAATTTTGGTTCTGAACCACGAAGCTTATTTTCATTTTTACGGAAAGTTGGGGAATATGCATAAATCGTGTTTGGTTATATTGTTTTGACGTAGAAAATTTGCGGGTTAAGCAATTTGACTAGAAGACATGCTTAAGTTAACTTTCAAGCGCTCCTTTAGTTGTGGGTGTAAAAAGATGCATTAAACATTGGCTACACACTTATAGTAACCAGCACTGATTTCTCCATGATCTTCGACAGCATTACCTACATTTTCAACAGTTGTTTGGTAACACTATGACTGATGATAAATTCTCCATAGTTGGATAGATACGTTCAAAAGTGAATAAAGAAGAGTTGGAATGATTTCTACGTCACAGTCAAGATGCAGCTGGCTCTTAAATCTACCATCTGAAAACAAAGAAACCCTAGCATCGTTGCATTCATTACGAAGTATGTTCCTAAACAACTCAGAGGAATGGTTTCAAATCTGAAAACCAGGTCCAGAAGACATTTAAATTGATGAGTCAATAGACGCTTCGTACAAAATATCTCAAAACGCAAGCTGCAACCTCACAAACCTATTTTACCACTTAGAACGCGAAACGACAATTTGAGTGTCTCAGCATCAAGACATCGTAAACTGGTCTTTTTTCACAAAACTTAACTCACATTGAAAACTGAACCTTAACTCATTGTTATCTTCGCGGGCCCATAAAAGAAGTCCTGTACCGGAAAACTATCCGCTCTTTTATTGCCGTCTCACGGGTTCTGAGTAACGGGAAAAGTGGGTCGCCGATTGCATTAAAATTTCGCAACACACCTCTTTCAGTTGAAGCTTGTGCCTTTCCATAACGCTGCGGACGGCTTCTGCGTGTTTGTCTTGCTCCACGCTCAATTCGATCTTCCAATCGTTTTTGAGTCGTTGTTCTAGGGCAGCCAACGCTTCTCGGTGTTTTTCTTCGACAGATCGCAGAGCTTTCGCGGGGATCTCGTCCGACGTTTCGAGTTTTTTTTTAAAGCTTTCGCGCAGTTGTTTGATTTGGTTTTGATGCGAAAAAACCATCAGTTCTCTGAATTGCAAAGACACAGCACAAAACAGTTTTACCAAACTCGAGAAGACAGAAAAATAATATTGAACAAGAACGGCAATCAAAGAAACTTACCAGCGCTGCGCTACGACAGAAAATCCTATTCAATTTTGTAACAGCTTGTCCTAATTATTTGTATTAAGTTTCGGCCAACTAAAATAGCTTTTGCAAGCAAAAAATAATAACAATAAAACAACATGGCATCTTCAAGCACCGGATTCATGAACGCAGGTGGGTGGGGCGCAACTGTCACCAGAAATCTTCAATACGGGGCTTGACATTGGAAATTTGATAAAAACTCTACTGATTTATAGTGTTTCATGTTTCAATTTAGGGGAGCTTGGTGCTTTGTTTTGGGAGGCTGAGCCCACCAAATCCCCTGTGCCGACGGGACTAAGGTGGGGAAAATGTTTCAATACTTTGTGATCAAAACTTGGTACAAATATGAAAAGTTCTCAAGACTTCGGATATCATGATCACATGCGAAACCAACAGAACTGCAAATGGTTGCAACACCATCTGAGGTGTTTTTGTGAGCAGGAGAATTGTTTGAAGTGAAAACATAACATTGAATACATACACACATTTTGTCGTTGTGTTGTCAACACAGGCTTCAAGCATTTATGAAATAAATGAAAGCTGCAATGTTTTTAAATGACTGTTCTTTGTAATTAGCCATGTAATGCGCAAGGTATCTTGCTGCGACTCCTGATTACGGCCAAAAACAAGGCCATACCTCTCTTCTATCAACGCTTTGACATTAGCTTTGCATTCGTCCAGCTCAATTTTGACTTGATCCAAATGACTCGAATGCAAACTTGCGGTTTGGTTTATCTCTTCGGTTTTCCTATCTCGCTCTTGCAGCAACCGTTTCATCCTTTTTAGCTCGTCGTGGGAGCTAGCAAGATCTTTTTCCAACTGCTTGCAGTCACGATTTAGCCTTTACAAAAAGTTTGCAACGGTCTAAACTGCACTTCAGCTAAGCAGAAACAATTTCAACATGGAGCACAAGCAACAGGTCGACCTGCAAAGGTTCACTCTTTGCTGCAACAGGACCCCCATCAAAAGTAAGCTACCTTACTGCTATCACATCGTTCACAACAACAAAAAAACTTTCAATTAATAGAGGTTCAGACTCCATTCCTAAAGAATTTAACCACATGCATAAAACCACACACTGCCATCGACACATGCAGTCAACATTCACACGGACAAAATAAAAGATCGAATGGCAAGTTTGCGTTGTCGAAAAAATGCCTGAAGTTGCTGATAATGATTTGGATAGAAACCATCATGGGCTTAATCGCATGAGGGATGTAGAGGGGCAGTGTTTGTTCCCGAAAGAGTTTAAAAGAATGACGGTCAATATGAAGAAATTGCACAGCACAATAATACCCACGACAACTTTCCAATGAAAATTTGCATTTTATACATGACAGTTAGGAGCCGGACATACAAAAGTCAAATCAAACATGCGACATTAAAACACATCGTCACCGATCAGAAACATCAGAGCGATCGGTTTTGTCGAGAGCAAACTAACGGGTAAACCATAGTGGCACGAGCCTTTGAAAATAATTCGAGGATTCCAACTATAACGCCGTGCATTGCGATTGTTACAATCAAACAAACACGCAATTAACTTGAGACGAAAAATACAGAATTAGCAAAACTTGCGCGGCTCTATCTTGAAAGTGAATGTCAGAGAGTTTTGGAGAAGTTTCCGGAAAATGTTGTTCTGCACATATCACAATCAAACACTTTTGTCAAATGCTACAGATGCAGGAGATCAACAAAATTCCAAACTGTGGAAATTTAACAAAAACTCGAAAAACGGCTTCAAAAAATTTATAAAAGCAGAAATGACAATTCCTAACATTTTCCCACTCTTGTGGAAATTCACTTGAAAAATAAGATATGTTACAGTATATTTAAATGATACGTATACCGCTGAATTGTTGCGTCAGCCATTTCCTCCGTCTTTTGTAACTTGACTGTCATGCTCTGAACTTCAGACTGCTTCTTTCTGATGTAAGAAGCACATAAAACTATAAACTGTTACACTGCGAATGAAACGAGTTACCGTGTGAACAATAGTATCAAACCTGAGCTTATCTTCTATCTGAACCGTTTGAGATTGGTACACTTTATTCTGCATTTCTAATTGGTTTTTAGCTTCTGATGATTCTGTAAAAGAAGTCAGTCAGCTGTTACTTATAGAGCAGCAGCGAATGTGCACGCATAATTTTACTTAATCTGCAATTTTTAATCGCTTGGTCACTTCGTGTCTATAATTGATCTTGCGCCCCATGATTTCTACACTTCTTGCAAGTATGCAAACGTTCTTGCTGGTTATGTTCTAGAAATGACAATCCCGTTTGGGCGTAGAAGGATCTGATTATTTTTCCAGAACTTACGTGTTCCTTTTGACATAGATGCCCCTTCTGAGCTTTTTTGTAAAGATAAACATCGTTTTTGTCTAAAGAAAAAAGGGTAGGTAGACGCATCGTTTTCGTCCAGAACTTCCTTATATTGCACAGGAATAACTGCAAGTTGGCTGGCTTGCTTAACAACAAAATGGTGCATTAACATTTTCGTTGATAAAATGACGAATTCAAACAAAAGTAGATGGTCATACTTCGACGAGCAAAACTTGCTTTACGACATAAACAGTTTTTCTTCTAGCAGCAATGTGCAAACTGGCGAAGTTTTGTCTGTCTTATTAGCAGCGACTTAACAAACGGAGTCTTTTAAAACAACAGTTAATAATGTTCGTGACTGTTAACACAGTCCAACTATGAATCGCTTGCAGCATCAGGACAGGAACATACATGTTGTAGTGGGGAAAGTAAAGACCTTGCTGAAAGGTCATAACCACTAACTCGCTGATCAAAGGTACCAACAACGTAAGGAGCAAGGTAAGAATATACTGGCTAAATTGATGTGGAAAAGTACATAAAAATAACGTTAAGCTGGAAGACGATAAATTTTAAGATAATACGTGTTTTTTCAAAATAGTTGGCATCTTTCGAATTCTATCCTGGAAATAATCATGTATATAGCACATTGCCATAAAGTTGAGAAAAAATTGTATAATTACTTATTGATGAATTGCAAACGACTAAAACCGTAATGTTATTGACGCTCAGTAACCGCTTTACGCACTTCACAAACGTTGAATCAATAAAACAGTCAGCACAAATAATTACAAATGGGATAGAGTTTGTAGCTGTCATAGTACAACACTGACCCACCAAAGATTGTGTGGTAAATGAATGTGCCGTAGTTATTCGATTGTAAGCCGCGGCTTAGTGTTCTTTTTTCATAATTTCGTGCGGCTTGTGATCAAGGGCGACTTACATTTTTTTCTTTAGCGTTTTGCGAGGTCTAAATTAGGGTTACCATATATTGTAACATATATGTGAAGAGGAAAAATTCCTGACAGTCTCAATGGCTACTTTTCACGACAACAAACAAGCGCTATACGGAATATGTCAGTATGTTCTTACAGCTACTAATCCACCGCTAAACAGCTAATTCAGGCAAAATTAGTGTAGACGCTGGAAACAGCCACATAAGTAAATGTTAAAGTTTTCATCTTCATGTAATTTACTAACTGTCAAGATTCCGGACATTAGAGCATTTAAAAAAATTATTTCTAGACACAACTTTTAACACCGAAATTCTTGACATGTCCGGCAAATTCCGGACGTATGGCAGCCCTAGTCTGGATGACCCTCAATCTTTTCTTGGCTACGTTCTGCCGACCAAACTTTTTCCGCATTCTCTTTCTTGTCTTCGGACCGGAGGATTATGATGAACAGAAGACAGTTGCAGTGTGTAAGCATCAACACCAAGGTTGACAGCTAAGCGCGAAACGTGCTAGCACGCGAAAGTATCTCAGAGGTTTGGGTAACCTGTGTTGAAGTGCAGGTATTAGTTTTTTTCACAATCGTCGCTTAAGGCACAACGTGAGGTTAACCCTGCACTGAAAACAACAATCACCTAAATTGAAGTGTCATGTTTTATAGCAAAGCATTATGTATGAATGGAGCACTTTACAACGAGTAGTACCATGCAAGTTCACCTGAAAGTAATCTTTGGGCATTTTCATTTTTGTATGAAATATTTCATTTGCTGACTTATGCTTTTAATAGAACTTAATAACAAACCTTGTTTAAAATGATACTTAGAGCTGTAAGGTTTAGATCAGGGTACCCAATGAGTTGATAGCAGGTTACTGGTAGACTGTTGCCTGATCCCAAGCCGACTTCAAAGTGTGTAGGAAAAAACGAAAAAAAATCAGTGGCTTCTTGTTAATCGTGTGATTGAAAGAGAGTGAGTTTATGATGTGATATATAGTGTTTGTGTGACAAAAAAAAGTGTTGTGAGGTTAGCTACTGCTGACTGAAAATGAAGTGTCTAGGTTTGCAATGTTGACACTTTACTCATAGATCTTAGGAGATTGGCTACTTGAACAGTAGATTTTGGGTCAAGAATGGTTGAGCACCCCTGATTAGATAATTCCAAATTTTCTATGATATCATGACAAAAACAAAACGATAAGCAAAAAACTAGGCAATTGATTAACTAGGCAAAAGCAAAACAAGATTACAACCTTTAAACATATATGTCAATTATTACCAAGGCAAGCTTTCTCTAATTCAGCAACTTTGCTTTCAAGGCACTTCATTTTGGAAAATGCTTCATTCTTCTGATCTTGCAAATGACCCATTTGATCAGCTTTGATTTGTTTCAAAGCACTGTTTTTTTCCACAGTTTCATGCAACTCAGTGGTTAGGGCTTCAATTTTTCTTCTCAGTTTCAGGTTGTCCTCAGTGAGATTCTGAAAACCTTTAGAATAAAACAATTAAGCAAAACCATCTCACATACCTGTAAGTACAATTCATGCCAATTGCAAGTACAGCATCCTGGTGACTTTACAATAGCATTATTTGTGCACATAGCTGCTTACCTGCACAGTATTCTACTAATGCTTGTCTAATAGACAGGTCAGTTGTTTGAATGACTCCAGCAAACTGAGTAAGAGCAGGTTGCACATCTTGGCGCAGAGTATCAAGATCTGACTTGAAAAGCTTTACTGCTCCTAGTAGATCTCCTAGCTTCTTTGNAATATTTTCTTTGAAGCACCTGAAGTTAGTGTTCCATGCAGTATTTATTCACCATAGCAAGTGCCATACACAATGCAGTCAAAATTATGTTTGGCATGAAGTTCACATTTAAGCATTATGCAATTACTCTACCAGATCAATGGTGGACCACACAAATTAATTTCATATCAATAGCAAATTGCCTCATATGAAATGTACATGACAACAACAAGACGCACCTCATAGCTGCTTCAGAGATTTCTGAATCTTTTTGTATTTTGCATAGTTGCAGTTGTAAACCATTTCTAATATTTTGGTGATTTTCAACCTCTTTGCTCATTTGTTCCAATCTGTTAAAAACAATCTTAATGGGTTATACATGTAAAAGCAACAATCTTATTCAAAGTCAAATTAACAAAACTGCACATAAAAACCCATGCCCTAACTTAACAGATTTGAGAAAATTAGTAATTAAACTGTTCAAGTCAACACATATGAACCTAACAGTTCTTTTAATGAAACAAATGAGTTTCATTGCACTGTATTTGCTTTACACAAGAAGGTAAGCAGTAGAATTTCCTCAAACTGTTCAAATTATTCTTGTTTTGCCTCAAGTCTTTGAAACTTCATTGCTGTTCGTTTTGTTTGCTTGAAAAAAATTATTGTTACCTGTACAAGTGTACTGCTTATTTTGCTTTTTACTTTATCATAGATTTTTTAAAGGAAAATAAAGAGTGGTTTTGGGTGGGTTTATTGAATTTTGTAAATGGTTTAAAAATTAAAAATGGGTGTTTTTGTGAGTCAGGTTCAATCACCTTGACGGCAGCACAGTACATGAAGCTTCCTTGTATCCACAAATTAATGCTGAACACAAGGCTGAAAAGATCACAATTACCATTTCTAAGTGTTTGGTATGACCTGAAAAGAAAATTAATCCTTTCCAGTGTATAAAGTTGAGAAGTGGTAGTTTGCCACTAACCAGTTTAACAGTATCTTTAAAAACTTGAAAATCACTAGCATATTTACTGCAGTGGTCTCAATGTGTCTAATATAAAAGTTAACTAGATCTAAACAGTTGAACCTTTTCTTGAATTCTGAGATAATAGTGCTCATAAACCATTCTTTCATGTGCTACAAAAGAAGCCAAAGTAACAATGTTAGAAAACTGTTGCTTACACCTTTTTATTCCAAAGCATCATGCATGCACTCACATCAAGTAATGATAGTACATTAATTATAATTAATGTCAAGAACTATTAAACTTGAATATGCTGCAACCATCCTTTTACAAAATATGACATAAAATGTATTAAGTTGAAAGGTTTTCTTGGCCAGGCTTATCACTGCAATATTTCAATGATATGAACATTCAATACATAAAAAATTGCAATAAAATCAACACAAGGTACTGTATTTCTTTTACTCTTTTGATTTTCAGCAGTTTATCAATCATAATAAAACCATAAAATCAACTGATGCTTCAAAGGAACTTCAATTTATTGTATTTAGTCAATTCTCAGTGGCCCTTGATTGTAAGCTGCACAAAATGGTATTGAAAATATTTATGTAAGCCACACTTGAACAAAGGTTACCTAAGCCAGTGAGATACTTTCATGTACTAGCACACTGCGCATTTTTGGCAACCCTAGTAATGTTTACACTATTACAACTGCCTTCTGTTTATCATAATCCCTCCTGTGATGGAGTGTACACGTGATGCTGAAGAAAAGAGAATGCGAAGAGAATTTGGTCAACAAAACGTAGCCAAGGATAGATTGAGCGTATCTAGATCTTTTGACAAGATAAAGAAAAAATGTAAGCTGCCCTTGATTGTAAGTTGCATGAAATGGTGAAAATAAACATTATCAGCCACAGCTTACAATCAAATAAATATGGTATCTATAATATTTACATGGAAAAAGTTGTACAATAATTTCATAGCAACTTACAATTATAACATATAATCTCATTAACAAAATTTAACATAAAGTATCATTGCTAAATGACTGTACACATATTCAAATCTAGGAACAAAAACAGCATACTTCAATGTGCAAATAATATTTAATACAATATTCCACACACATACGCATCCTCTTTTTCATGAAATGCTATGTTTAAATGTGACAAAGCACTTCGATTTTTTTCCAGTTCATCTCTCAGTTTTTGTTCTCGTTCAACAGCTATTCGACTTATTTCAAGCTCCTGTTCAAGTTTAGCAACTTGTTCTTCAAGCATTTTGATTTCATGATGGATAAGATAGCTGACTCCACAAAACTGACAAACTGTAGTATCACGAGGCATTTCCTAGAAAATATATAACAGGATGAAGAAAAATGATTTAATAAGAGTATCTATCAAACAAAATTTTTCCACAACAATTAATGAGACATTATGGGGTTTGCTAAGAACATATTTTGTCTATTGAACAAGTATTTTCAGCTCATATTTAAACAAAATCTATTCACCAAATCTAAAATTGACAATCATTTCACAACTGCTACTCTTAAAAATAGTTGTATTCTTGTTCAAACAAGACACTTCATATTATTAATGCAATTTACCAATAGGTATCAAAAAGGCAAAATAAGCTTATATTTGAATAAGTTTTTTTTTCACAACTTTTGTTTTTGGTCAATTCTATGAAAATTGTATGCAGGTAATTTTGGTTTATTCATGCAAAAATTGCAGAAGTTTTGATACTTACATATATCTTAGCGAGTTAACAAACAATAGTCCCGCATAAAATATTATCAGTTTCAGACTTTCTCTTAATATTTCTACTGGGTGAACAACCCAAATTGAGGAAGCAAATATTTTGTTGCTAATCACCTATTCCCAATTTTGATCAAGCCATAATTTTTTTAGTTGGATGATCTGAAAACATTATATTCGAAAATCTTCTACAACGAAACTTCAATATTGTAACAGAACAATATTCATCAAATTGACAATGCTTAAATTTCAGTTTGCTAGGCATTTGAGAAACTAGTCACTTTCATCAGTGAAAACTGTTGTAAATAAGATACTGATTTCAAGTGCAAAGTATGTAAAATATATTTTTACAGCTAAAACTAATGGTAGACCTAACTTAACATAAAATGTCTCTGTTTGTACAGTAAGATGGCCAAGGTTAAATTTATTTCAAGAAAAGCAGATAATTCAATCAGTAATATTGTATCAACTGCTACACCTCTGATCTACTTCAGCTCAGCTAAACACACCCCTCAGTTTTTCATACAAACTGATTTGAAGTTTGTGGTTAACACATCATAGGATGTTTTGAACATCTTTACATCATAACCCAATAGAGTTCCTCCAGGTCATTGTCATGTGTGAATAAAAATCACCATGCCTCTGGAATTTAATTGTTGATAATTAATCATGTTACATAAATTAGGAAATCTTGCTGAAACAAAAATCAATCCAGATTTAATTTTGTTTTTTTGCTCATAATTAGTATTTTTGGAAAATTCCTAATGGCTGGATTCTAATAGCAAGGAAATAATTGAATTTTAGTTTTTCACAATTCATTCATTTAAAAACTTAGATATGTCTGTTGCGATCAAAAATCACGAGCGGCATGTGCGCAAAGCTTCGCACTGTGGCAGCAAGCAACAATAGAGTTCACATGCCATGATCACTCTATTATTGCTTGTTCGTGCCACATATATGT
>JGI24022J15233_10001047_pt1 | contig 21349 bp, 10 predicted proteins | sample Ectturendosymbi2_FD_15233 | JGI IMG/M metagenome (IMG submission 15233) | reverse complement strand
GCCCGAACAAGGAATAATAGAGTGATCTCGTCGGGTGATCTCTATTGTTGCTTGCTGCCNCGGTANGAAGCTTTGCGCACATGCCGCTCAGGATTTCCAATCGCAGCAGTGGGAATGTACCAGCANCGTATGGGTTGATTTAGAAAACAATTGTTTGCACCTCCAGCAAGCATAGGGAGTTGATATAGAAAGCAACTGTTGGTACTTCCAGCATAGGGAGTTAATTTATAAAGCAACTGTTTGTTCCTCCAGCGTAGGGTTGGCTTTAGAAAGCAACTGTTTCAGTGTTTGTGGCATCCCCATGCTGGAGGTACAAACAATGTACAAAGAATTGCTTTCTAAATCAATCCTTACGCTGGAGGTACAAACAGTTGCTTTCTAAAGCCATCCCTACGTTGGAGGTACAAACAGTTGCTTCCTAAATTAATCCCCCACACTGGAGGTACAAACAGTTGCTTTCTAAATCAATTCCCTACACTGGTGGTACATCCCTACACTCAAGGTACAACCCTACGCTGGCTGTACAAACAGTTGCTTTCTAAATCAATCCCCATGCTGGTGGCACATCCCTATGCATATGCTGGAGGTACAACCCTACGCTGGTAGTAATGACTGACGCCGCTGACCCTTACTGCAATGCCCCTCACATAAAAAAGCCATCAACATCACTGTGACCTTGATTTTGAACTTGGCCATCCCCACTTTCTTCAGCCTAAGCAACGTTGGACTCTTCTACTAAAGACTGGTGCTCGGTCTCTGGATTGTACTAAAAAATCCATGACTCGTTGCCTGTAATTATTGTAATTATTCCTTCTACTAGCAACTTCGGTTTCGAGCTGTTCCAGGATATTATGACATGCTACTCTTTCTGCTCTTCTTTTAGCAACTTCAGAACCCTTTTAGTTTTTGCACAGGTCTTCCACATCCCCAGATCTTTCGTAATGATTGTCTACACTATTGGTTCTTAACCTAGGGTAAATTTATCCCTGGTGGTAAATTTCATCTTGCAAAGGGGTAAATTTATTGAACCATAAATTGCAGCCAATGTAAATTTCTATAAATCATTGTAAACTGTAAGAGTTTACTAATTTCGTATTTTTAATAAACGGCCACCATTGAATGTATTGGATATGTAAAAAATGTTTGAACCACTGGTCTACAGTACACCCACTTGCAGTTAATCTCCAACTAATTTGCAATCATTCTAACAGTGAAGTGGTGATGTCCATGCAGCTTCTGGCAGACAAGCTTGACATTTTCCTGAGTCCTGCTTGTGGCAGGCCTACCGCTACTAGGGTCATCTTTCACATCCTCCCTTCCTTAAACCTCCTGTGCGACTAGAAAGCCCAAGCTTGTTCGGTGGTCATTGTGTTACAGCAAAAATTACAGACTTAAATTTTTTACAACGATCAACGCTAGACCAATTACTAACGAAACTTGCAAAAGAGCGTACAGTTAACACAAAGCTGAAACTGCAATTGTACATTCATGAGAGGTTGACCTACATTGCAACGTTTAGCGCTAATTTGAATGGACACATAACTTGCGCAGCACATACAGTCTTGTTACTTTTTAAACACACCTCGAATGTCCCTACAGTATTTGATGCTGGGCTGTTTTTCTCCCAACAATGTTGGTTATGCTAGACTTTTGAGACATAGCTAGTGTAACATTTTAACTTGATGAGGCTGTAAAAGATGTTTTTTCCCTTGGTGAAGTCTGCAAAAAAGGAGAATGAAACCTGTAAAATGTGGAATGAAGGCTGTAGGATGTGGAGCAAGACTATGAACAATATGTGCAAAAACTGACTATGCTTATGACCAGGGTTGCAAAGTTGGAAGTAATATATCCAACTCCGACCCTTCCAAAATTTCTGTCTTCCGACTCTGGCTTTCTAAAAGACTACCGACTTAAACTCCTTAACATAAAGGGAATGACATTTGGCTCTTAAAATCAATGGAAATTGTGGTGCCCTGCAAGAAATCTCTATTTCAACAAAATTGAACCATCTCAACGGGAATTCCCAATTTAGGAGTGATGTAAAAAATTGTCCAAGTGGACATCCGGATTTGGAGTGTCCAAATCTATGACTCGAACTCCGACTCCCAGTGTTGTCAGGAATCAGACTCAACCCAAAAACCTCCGACTCCTTACGGCTTCGACTCGGCAACCTTTTGGAAACATTTTGGTCATGTTTAGGTGAGACGTTTTGGTCACTAAAACATTTCAGTCATTTGTCTCACAGTTTATATTAAAACTTGCGATAACAGTGATTTTTAGCCTATATTTTGAAACATTCTGATTGAAATAACTTAATTTTTTTTCAGTCATTTCAAAAGCATTTTGGTCTATGACTGAAAAAAAACTAGGTATGACAAAAATTTATCCTAAAAAGGGAGATTCTTGCCTCGAAGGGAAGTTAGTGTGAAAGAGTGGTCGCAAAGCTGTCCCAACCAATCAGAACCAATCATCATGTTCTTTTGGTGTTTCATTGATTTTTACATCCACAAAATTGATATTCACAATGCCATTTCCTACAAATGAGACTTACAAATCTACCACACATACAGTACACTGAACATTTAGCTGAATGTCTAATTGATCATGGGCATGCCATTTTACCATGAAGAAAGAGATGAGTTAGAAAGTATTTTATTGCTGCAAAACTGCTACAATATGTGGATGAACACATTCCACTGAAAAAAAAACTTAAGAAGGCACTGTGTCCTATGTGCAGAAAAAAAGAAAAAAAACAACTTCACGTGCCAAAAGTGCAACCTGCCTAATGTGCACTGTTTGTTTCACACCCTATCGCACCTAAAAGATGAAATAAGGCAACATTTACAAAAACAAAATGTTATTTAATTGCAAAATGTGTTTTTTGACATTGGTTTTCTTTATGTGTCTTCAGTGTTATTGGGACATATTTATCCCAGGATGCAATACTGTTGGAACAAAAATGTCCCGCTTCCGGTTTATACATTTTGTAAAGAAATAATATAAAAGTGAAATTACTGCATTTATTTGTTCATAAAACAATGGTCTCATGCCAAAAATCAAGATTCAAATCAATTTGTTTAAAAGCAGTATTGAAAAGGTTCAAACCTAACCCTAAAACTCAGGGTGGTGAATAACTCAGCGTTAGAGTGTCCCCCTCTCAATTAGAAGGTTGGGTGTACAATCCATGGTCACTAAGTGAATAGCTGTAGTGCTGCTCCTAGGTAAGAGTGTGCTAAACTGCCGTGACAAAAGCATTATTCAGGCTTCGGTCTGCCACCAATTGTTGTTAAAAAATCTGTATTGTATGTGATCAACCAAAATAACTTTAACCCTAAACGTTAACACTAATACTAACCTTAAATCTAATCTAAAGTTTTAAGAAAGTACATCAAAAGCTCTCCCAAAACAGATCATGAAACATAATCTTATGTCACGACATCAAAAACTCCATCTGTGCTATCGAAGTCAAAACAACCCTAATAAGAGTAGAACCAACAACCTTGACACAGGAGGAATAGAAACTTCCCACTCGACCATGTTCAAAATGCTGCAAATGTCACAAACTCAAATTTGTATCTGGCACAAAACCGGATATGGTTTTCGAAGCCAGATGCAGTTTTTCATTCCTTTTGAAGTGAAACCTGGATATGGTTGTTTAGATACTACCTGCAGTAATTCAAACGGAAACGTTTTAAAGATGTTGATTTTATTGTAAAATTGCTAGTCTATTACTACCACTACTAGCAAGAAATAGTGTTTTAAAATCCTATTTTTGGGTAGAATTATCAATGCTCTCACTCTTAAGTGCATGGAGCATGTTAAACAGTAGCAATAGCATGTCTGAGTGCCCATGGACCAGGAAGTTGACCTACAGTGTCTACAAGCTTGGTCATTGACATCACTGGGCTATATTATTAGATTTGACATGTTTAGAATTGCTTGCATATCATGAGGTTTTAAATTGAAATTTGGTTATATACAAGTTATGATGGAATAGTTAGATATTTTCAAAGATTATGGTTTAGAAGTAAAGAACAACATGCCTTTGTTGAACGTTCATTTTGGTTTTCTTGAAGATTACTTTTATATATATCCATATATATGGCATAAGAAAGAAGATTGTGTTGTCTAAATGTTTTCAACACAGGGCATTGATGCATAACTGCCTATATGCTGAGACCTTTCTACTAAAAGAGCACTATTGCCATGAACTTTACATTCTAGCATGGCCACGGTGGAACAGAAAAGCTTTCCAAGCAATCTCTAATCGACAGCAAACCATCAATCTCTCTCAAATAATCTGCTTATTTTACTTCACAGTCTATGTAAAAAAATGTTCATTTATCCACTTGCAAAAAAGCTTACAACCAGTACCCAAAAAAAAGATTTTCTGGCAGATGCATTTATTTGAGTAGACTGGTGCCCAGGATTATCTGTACTATCTGGTACTTAAAAACATAAACTGGTATCAAAAGTGTTATTGGGGAGCACAAGGCTTAGCAGCTACCATTTTTAACAAGCATTATATCATGAATCAAACCAAGCCTTCTAGCTTCAGTAACAGTGCTCAAACCATTGTCCTACTTGTACAAGTTCATCATTAATCTGCAAATGACTGAAAAAGAAAAGGTCATACTAATGTATGGAGACATTAAGTACTGTAGGCATTCTGGTACCAAGGTTGAGAAAAACCTGTTCTTTTAAAAAACAAACAACCCACCTGTTTTTTTCAGCTTTTTAATCTGTTTTTTTGTTGTTTTTTTAAAAAGAAACAAGCTTTTGTTTTTCTGTTAAAGAAAACAGAAAAACCCTATTCCGAATTGTTTTTATTCCATCATGCAATATCACTATTTTCAGAATCACACAATAATAACTTACTATGCCTACTATGGCATTCAAAACTGAGGGTAAAGGAATGTACCCCATCTTTGTTTTCGCAATGTATTGTTGGTCAGTTCACTCCTAAGTAGTAAGGCTTGACAAACATGCGCACAGTAAAAAGAGAAAAACCACTCCCACACAAACTTTTGCAGTTTCATGTCAAGTTTATGTGCATGCCCTGCTACTTCACTATCTATAGAGTGTGTTTTTTGAATATATGATTTGGTATGGTCCAAAATCAGAAAAAGTTTAGATGCAGAGAAGGCAGAAGAATTGGTTAAGTATACTGATTGTGCAGAGCTGAAGAACATAACTATTAGAAGTTACTTAAACTGTTTGAACTATTTTTATTTTTTTTCAAGTCCTTTGAATTTCGTTGTTGTTCATTTTGATTGATTTGAAAAAAAAATACAGTTAACTGTACAATATCCTGCTTATTTTATTTTTTACTTTTCAGTAGATTTTTCAAAGGAAAAGTAAAGAGTGGGTTTTTATTTTAAGTGGGCTTTCCAGGTTTTTTAGGTCGCTTTTTTACAACAACCCTGTCCAGTACCAACGACTTTTTTGAGTTAACTTACTTGAACTTTTGCTGATGAAATTATTATATAAGACTTATGGAATCAAGAGTCCATGCAACAGCTCTTCTGGAAGGGAATTTCTAGTTGCACTTGCAAGTCACACATGTTGAGTGTCATGTCTAAAAATGTCATGCCAGTATGTAATGTGTCATGTCTAAAAACGTCCTGTAGGATCAGATAGATATCATTTGACATGCCAACACCTGCTACAGATTTTTATTCTGGACTATATACATTACACCTGCTGTCAATTACAAACTAACATTGGATGACATTATTGGACTTGTGTACATCACTTCTTCACCGCAATGTCATAAGTAAACTACTTGGATCGACAGAAACTACACCATAAGTCAACTTTGCTATGAGTACTAAGCACAGTTACTTATTTTGTTTCTTTGCATGAACCTGTGTTATGGTATTAACACACATTTAGCTACTACTGCAGAGTGCAATAATCAAAGAAAAAGAAATTAGCAGGTGTTTCACAGAGCAAGAATTTTTACATTTGTTATGTCAGATGTAATGTACAGCCGTAGTTATAGGCAAGACTTTATTCAAGATAGACATGATGCCCAAGACATAAACCTGATCATTGTGGTCATAATTCTGAATCTTGGTGTAATTTCTGGTAATTTGCATCTTGATTGTTCCTTGTGCAAGAAATGCTGTTCTGAACATTACCAGCTCATACAACTGAGTTATCAAAGTTCAAATGTGTAACAACCACATGCTTCAGCATCAAGACACCACAAGGATGACGCAGCCGAATCTGATCACCATTTGCTTTGGTAGAAATCGATTTCACATCGGCAACGCATCTTCAGTCCAGCAAATTTGTAAGCAAAAGCTTACAAGTGAAATGACAATAAAGACCATAAGCAAGATCAGAGAAAGGGTGCAGACTACAGTAACAATTCCATAAAGCTACTAACACTAGAGCTAAAAACCAGCTAACTCCAAACCAAAGCAGCTGATGGCGAGGAGTGTAGTGAATGAGTCACTCAGCCTACCAAACATTACAAAAGAAACTCCTGTCAAGCACAAGAACCACAGACGTCATGTGTTATATTTTTTCATTAGAGTGTCAACAGTTTTTCTCTTCGCTAGCTATTTCAACTTTTTCAATGTGTTGTTCATTAGTTTTAAGAATAACTATTTTGCGCTGGCTTTTTATTCCTGACACACAGAGTTCCTTCAACTTTTTAGAATCAGGTCCGTTTAAGTTTTTCCTTTGTTTTTGGTGTTACGCTTTTTTGTGTGACAGCATGAGCAGCAAAATTGTTGAAGATTTCAAACCTTTTCAAAACTGTAGCTGTAGTTGTGAAAAAATATTTTGTTGTTACTGCATCTAAATTCAGGTTGATGATTCATGCATGATTCTTAGTTTTCAACACATTTGCAAGCTATTGAGGGGTTAAGTTAGTTGAGGTTACAACATTAATGTACTCAGCGGCTATTTAAGCTTTATAAAGCATGTTGAAAAGATCTATAAGGACTGCTTCATAAGAAAGTTTCTCAAATAACTTTTCTTCAGCTTTGCTTTATTTAGCAAGTTATTATTTTTCATAAAGTAAGAGAATAATGGTTAATTTTTCATATAATACTTTTCCAAATGTGCTATTTGGTGAGTATGTAATTTGCTATACTTTTTTTAGACATGAAATTTTCCTGGTTGTAATGCAAATTCACATAGTCAAGGGAAGTGTTGCCTGTGGAAGTTTTAATGCAGCTTTTTGATTAGTTCATTCTCACATCATTAAATTGTGTAAATGCAAAAGTATGTTTTGTAGGTAACTCGGGAGCAGTTGTACACTACTAGTTTTTAATTCCTAAATATGGCTAATGGGACAGAACAGATGCATAACACTGATTATGATTATTTAATTAAATTCTTGGCACTTGGTGACTCAGGTATGTTTCTTCTTTTGTAATGACTAGCTATTACTTGTTGCAGAAGGTTAATCGATCTTTTTTTTCTGACATATGTGCTCTTTTGCTATTTTGTTGTATTTGCTCTTGCTTCTGTTTGTAATGCGTGTAGTGCTTTTGAACGCATGTTTCAAACTCTTCATGTGTGAGAAGGCTAATTACTTGAATATGGATATGTGCAGGTTTGAATCGCAGCAAAAAAATTAAAGCAAAGCCCATTCGGCTGATTCCTTGAAGCAAACTAAGAACGTTTAATAATAGTATTGTCATAAAGTAATGTTCATGGTTGCTGGTTCAGTATGTCTACCTAAATTTTTGTTGTTTGTAGGTGTTGGAAAAACGTCATTTTTGTTTCAATACACTGATGGGACATTTGAAAGCAAATTTGTGACAACTGTTGGAATAGATTTTAGAGAAAAAAGAGTGGTGAGATAATACCAGAGTAGTTGTATTCATTGGTTTGTGAAAATAATTTTGATAAAGTGCACTTGTCAAGAGGGTTTATTCAAATACATTGACAGTACCAGATAACAGCAGTTTAGGTGCTCATTGCGCTTGTGACAAGTGCTAGCAGCTAAGAAAAATGCTTTAATTTGGGAGATATGTTTTCAGGAAACTTTACACCTCAAACCTGTCCTAATTAGTTTTTTGATTAGTCGTTAGTTTGATTAACTGACACTTCCTCAGTGACTAGACGTTATCAATTGTGATGAAATGTAATAAAAAAACTAGATCAACCTGCAAATTACACTCCTGTGTTTGTCATACTGCATCCCAAGAGGATCTGCTTTGTTTTTGTTAAAGTTACAGCATGAAGTAATTGTACATCACTTGCCTTACAAAGGTTGTGCACTGCATCACTATGGGGATGCATATAACTTCTCTCCGACGTCAGCATCAAAATCTCCAGTCGCAGCTGATTCAACTAACGCGAAGAGTGCCACTAAATCCACACGTCAAAGCTCCGAATTTCGCTAAATAGCACAGCTTGGTTTGAAACGCAGGACATCACATGTTTTTGCTAGAGGTCAACGCAGGTTTTGCAAAGTTTATTGTAAACGAATAATTGCTATGCCACGTTGGTACTAAATTACAAAACACGCCTCTAGATAGTAATATAAATTGTAGTGTTGGGTGGATTTCGAGTACGATGTCGCTGAACCCACTTTGATACTTCAAAATTTTTTAAAGTGTTTTTTTAATCGATGTCGACAAGGTAAAGAAGGCATGACTTACCTCTAACCAGCTGCTGTGATGTTGTTGACTTTGCATTACTTGTGTATACATACCGGTAAATAATTTTGGTGGGGTGCTTGTCTGCATCGTTTGTATGGAATTCATCACAGTACCCTTCAGAACAAAAAGTTAGCTGTGAGCATTGAACAGTTTGTTTTGTAGATAAAGTTGATAAAAGTTTGTTTGCTGGCACCGGTAGACGCAGGAATGGGATATTAACAAGGTCTCGTTTAGGTCCACCGCTAACAACAGTGCTGCATTATTTTTGGAAGATGTCACTTCCTACTTAGTCTTCCAACGTTCTGCTAGCGCCTTGTCTCCAAAAAGACCGCAAGACAGCTTTTGTTGCCATAACAGAATAAAAACCTTGCAGAGGACCAACCAAGCAAGTGTTCCCAGTGGCAGGTGTAACGGTTTAACTTTCAAACGTTCCTATTTTTACTGCTGCGTATTTTTTGACCTTGCGCGTTAGCGTGTTAATGCACTTGTCATGACCAGTGTTTTTTAAGGCGTTTTGAGAGACCGAAACGGTTTCTCAATTTTTCAACGGTCTCTCATAATACAGTTGAAAATCGCTTTATTGCTACCATCAGAATACACTAAGACCATGCATTGCGACCATCTTGGTATTCACATAAAATGGTTGCGGTTTCTCAAAATATCTTTGCGGTCAGCAAGGTCAAACCTTGAAAAAAACCCTGGTCATGACGAAGGTATCGGGGTTTTCCACACATTTTTGCTGTTTAAATCCAGCGCAAAAAGCGTTAGCTACTACAGTGCTTCAACCTTTTTTGTTAGGGTGCACCCTTGAAGATGTTTTGACGAACTCATGCACCCTATTTACTGAAACGTCCCCCGTGTCCCCCACCTAACTGCGACCATGTCTGTAAGTGGCGTGGTCTAAATAAGCAAGTACCCTAATTCAGTAACTCAGGTACATAATTCAATTGATAATTGCTCATTGTCTGTTGTTAATAAATTACAAATAATCAACTAAATACAACAATTAACTTGACATGGTCTGATGCTTACGCACCACACTTTAGAATATGCAAAGTCTAGGTTAAATCCTGAAAGTCATTGGTTGGTTAATGATTCATTTTTGCTGACAGAGTTTTTGTAAAAAGTATCTGTTTAGTGTGACAAGTTTGTAATGGATCCTTGGAACCCTTTCGTAGTGGTGCACCCTAGGGTGCATCGTGCACACCAGTTGAAGAGCGCTGAGCTACTAAACACTTATAAGATTTCCTTGTTAAATCGCGTTGTTGCATGGTGGGTTCACGAATTGGAACTAAACCAAAACAACTTCAGCTGTCGAGAATACTTCGGCGGTGTGCAACTAATCCGATATGAACACCACTTTACATCATCTGCACCTAGAATAAAGTTTATTTTGTAATTACACGCAGTTGAAACACTGGTGAGCAACTTTTCATAGGGAAAAAAAGTGCCAGTGAACATCAATATTTTATTATTCGCATTGGCAAAGCTCGAATCGTATTTACTGTACCTAAATGTAGTGAAGGAGATTGTGGAAAGACTTCAGCGTTAAGCGACACAATTTATCTCCAAAGTGCTGTGTGAATTTGTGAGCTGTACAAAGGTGTCGACACAAGTTTTTTCGAGTTCTCATCTGTCATTTCAGATCATTTTTCTTTGTATTATTTCTGCAAATTTTTGATTGATACCAACATAATAATGCAGTGTGGGCTCGATGCTTCTTGTCGCAGTTACTTACCATCTATTGATTCTTGCCATATGAACACATGATGCAACCACTTCATCACATCTGCACCCACCGTCGGCAATCTTCATTACAGTGTATCCGTCAGAGTAAAACCAGAACTCGACCATTTACGCTGTAGTCAAATCAAAGTCAATTAGTATTGAGAAGAGAGCGACCGAGAGATCCTATCAAAAAGCCCGCAACTGGCTGCTGAAGGCGTAATTAGTGCAACACCACTCCAGATGAAAGAAAATACATTCTAGGTTTTAAACCCGGTTTGTAAACAACGACATCATTTCAAATACACAGTATTTTGCTCGAGTTACGCACTACCCTTGGCGCTGTGATTAAATTAATATTTTTCAGGAAGATAGATGCGCCACCATGTCTGGCAGTAGCTAGGCTAATTTGGTTGAACGGCAAACTGTGCCCATATGACAAGTGCATGTTTGCTTGGATTTCGTTTGCATTGCACAATTATAGGGTATTCTGTTCAGCATAAAACACGAAACTTTGCCTTGTGCGTGCGCATAAACATGTAAATTTAAAGGTGGGGATTAGTCATGAAGATATGGGTATTTGATTTCTTAACACAAACGAGAAGGTAACTGGTAACTTTCAAGTTGTCCTCGTCCATGACTTTTGGCAACGGTCATTAGATTATTTCACGATGCTTTTTTGTATGGTGCTTGACCTTTTTAGCCAGCATCCTGCAAAATTTCGTTGTGCAGGGCTTGACAGCAACTTCGTTGCGCAAGCTCGTTGAAGCATAACTGCAGATGGTTGCAACTTGTCGCTTTGACAGGTATTTGGTAGGTTAGACGAGCGTGTGCACGGCATGCAATGATAATATTTGTAATTAAAATATACTTTTTACTTTCGTGGCTGTTTTACTTTTGGCTTACTCGATACTTAAATGCATCAGAGGTGGACTCGCTGCTTGCGAAAAAAGCTGATTGTCTGCGTTGTGCAGCAACATGGTGTTGTCAACTAACATGTCTCAAAAATAATTTAATTGAAGTACGCCGGTTTCAGCGCATGCTNCATGAATCGTGGCTGCGTTTGATGTACGGTATGATGTTGCGCGTNTGTTTGACAGAGCTTCAGACCATCCGGNGTAGATTCCGGTCGGGCCCAAAGAGTTCATCTGCAACTGTGGGACACTGCTGGTCAAGAAAGGTGAGCGTGAGATGTTCATAAGGTTTGCTGAAATTTTGAAGGGATGCTGAGCATTCTTTTACGTTGCGATTGAAAAACTCGTGTGCAGCATGTTCTTTCCCATGAAATGTGATAAGGAGAAAATATCTTATGGTGTTGTTAGAAGCATTGGTTTCTTTTCATTTCTGTGCTGAACGCTCTGCTATGCATAAAAATCAAAACTGCATACTCATAAATCTAAATCAGGTTGGGTTGATGAATAGCTGTGACCAATATTAGTTTTCTCCAAAACCAATGACTACAGCTAGATTCTGCAGGGCAGGCTGTGGAGCCGAAACTAAAATTTTGGGCCCTGGCTTGAACCTCTGAAAGTCTTTGGCTCCGGAACGATTTGCTCCATTAAAAGCTAAAAGCCATTGTATTGTGTTTATACAACTGGCTTGCCCAACAAACTATATCTGTTGAACGGGAACCCAAATTTCCGGCTCCACCATCTAAATTTTTTTGGATCCGGCTCCAGCTATCCAAAATTGCTTGGACTCTGGCTCCACAGCCCTGCTATAGGGTAAGCAACTAGATTTTGTAGGATAAACCAAAGTGCTTGTAGTTTTCGGAAATTGAAAGATGATGATGACGTAATAAAAATAAAAACTCAAGCTCGTTTCTGTTTCACACCTGACAATCTCGCTTGGGAGTTGTGGCGTACGAAGAACAATCGTTGTTGCTGGTTGCTGAACAATTTGCGTATTTGTGGTTAAGCTAATAATCTCAGTTGTGTTCCTTTGCAAGAACTTGTTCTGTGTTGCTTGGTTCCACCCGAATTTGATTTGGTGTAGCACGATTAATACTGGTTTGTGACTCAAAAAGATATGCAATGCGTTGTGATGATTGATGGGAGAGTTCGGTTGTATTTTCGAAATCAGTTCTCCCATCAACGATTTGCATCTGACAAGTGCTTCTAGTTCTCAGATTGTTTTGCGACAGGCAGTTTATTAGTATTTTTGGTCGTTTAAATATTCAGTGCATTTATAAGACGTGTATTGTGGCAGTGCAGAAGTCAATAAACCAGCCCTTTACTGAAACGTTTCAGTAGTACATGAAGCGTTGTTATTGTGCTATTCAAACTNCAATAAGAGGTCGACAGTAAAATGGTAGGTAGTTTATGGGTNTACTTTTCCTAAGAAATCTACTTACANGCCATTCGGCCATTCACTTAAAAAGGAACTAAATGCGCGTTCCTGACATTTCACTGACGCGGCATTCGCTCAAGAGCGTCCGAACTGTCGGTTTCTGTTATTGACATTATGACCCGGCAGGTTGTTTTATGTTTGCAAAATGGGTGTGGTGCCGGCGTACTTCTGAGGCTGAAAAGTACGCGCAAATTTTCTTGGACATTTTTGAGGATATGACATGTACAACTTTAAACTTCGTGATTTTTTAGCTATGTTGTGTGAAACGTTTCTGCCTGTTTTAGAAACAATGTCATGGTAATCTGTTTGAATGAGAAAGCTTTTATATCATTTTGCGCCATTTTGGGCGAAACCTAAACGTTGTCACCACTGCTGCTGAATGCTTTTTCTTATTCTGTACTGCGTGTGATGCTTTGGCAGGTTTCGCAGCTTGACAACGGCTTTCTTCAGAGATGCTATGGGATTCTTATTGTTTTTTGATCTGACAAGCGAGCAAAGCTTTGTGAACATCAGAAACTGGCTTGGTACGGTCGTTCTGTTTGATGATGATGATGCTGTTAAAATATTATTTTTTCGTGTTGTAACATGTAAGAATATTCAGCATTGTCACCGTAGTTTACAGGAAAACATTAACTATCTCCAAAATGACTGAAGCTGGTATCTGTTTAGTTCCGTTTTTTTTTTTGGTTTTCTTCCCTAATTCGTATGCAGGTTCTATCAACTACCTTGTGGTTGTGTACTATCAGCTGGGTACTAATTATTACAGTGTACAATGTGATGGATTGCGCTGATGTGAAGGTATTTTTTGTGCAGATCAGCTTCGGCAGCATTCATATTGCGAATCACCTGACATTGTCCTTTGCGGAAACAAGTGCGACCTCGAAGACATGCGGGCCGTGTCTGAAGATCGAGCCAGACAGTGCGCCGAGTCGTATGGGTCAGCGAAAATCTTTCTTTTCAGATCAGTTCGCTTTGAACTCTGCTCAGCTTGTTCCTGACAATAACAAAGCTGTTGCAGAGCTTTGGATTTGAAATGCACGAGTTTTGATCGTTGCCTTCTCATTTCATCAGGCGTCACTTCGTCATGATCAAAACACGCCAATCAATCTTTCGACAGCGGTGTAGAATTTCATTCCTTTGCACGAGAGTCGTTTGCGTCAGGCTTGCTTAGCTAAGTGTCCAGATGGTGGCGTTTTTATGCTGCCATCGTCCCGGGCACGAATGCAATGCTTCAGATTAATATTTCATAACGCGATGCGGCTGCGAGAGAAAGATACCAATCGATGTGTGTTAACTAAACGCTAAACGTGTGCTTCTGCACTGCTTCTTGAAGCATTAATTTGCGACTGTTCCTCATATTGTGATTTCTTTTTGCAGGTTACCGTATCTCGAAACTAGTGCAGCGACTGGACAGAATGTGGACAGCGCCGTCACCCTTTTACTTAATCTCGTCATGAAACGGTATAGAAACTACAAGCTCTATATTCTTCATGCGACTGATTCAAACGATTGGCGCGTAAAATCTTTATAAAATCATGTAATTGTTGCGTATAACTGTTGCAAAATTCAAGTCGTGGAACGTGTCGTTAACACTTCACTGCATTTGACTGCCACGGTCCGCTTCCGGGTTTTTCGTCGGTAATTTACTGTAACAGTAATGGAGTTTCGATGTCAGTCAACCCTTCATTCCTTTGATGTTGCTGAATCGATTGGTTGTTTGCGACGCAAGTGCTTGCTTGCTTGAATCTGATTCGGCCTGTTGGCTGAATGCATTTGCTCTGCGCTGTAACCCTACCAAGTTGACATTTTTTGTGTACAGGATGGAAGAAGTAGTTGATAAGACGATGTTGCCGGCGCAGCAAGTTGAAAAAGGCGACGACAAATCAATTGCCAAGCTTGACACTGATTCGTCGAAAGAAAAATCTTCCAGCTGTGCGTGCTGAGTTCGACTTGCGTTTACAAACCAATTCTCAAATCTGGTTTGAATTTTTTGTGAGACCTGGACAGCCCGGAAAAGAGCATCTGATTTCGGTGCCGATGCTTTTTCATCTGTTTTCTTCAACATACATACATCGTGAGCAGGCTTGGTTCTGATATTGTAGAAAACCACCAGCAGTACTCTTCGACAAACTTGGCATGCAGTGTGTACTAAGAGCATGAACTCTGCGGAGTTCTTGCTGTTTTCATATTTTAACGTTTTGTAGATTTCTTTAGAAGGGCTGATGGGCAGCTTAATCACATTCCTCACGTTTTATTCGATATGACTACTGCTTGCTGATACTACCGGTAGAAAACGAGTGAAGTGTTCTGGAACGTGTATAGTACAGTAGATACTTCTGTGGCTGCAACTAATGGAATAAGGAAACCGTGGCTGTCAATGTGGAAACATCTGAACAAGTTTAAGGTTCTTCACCTGTGACTCCGGAATGTTTCCATGTTTTTCGAGAACTTACTAAGATGGTCAAGAATTTTGCTCCGTTGGAAAACACCATCGCTCTTCCGATCTAGCATTCGTTTGAAATCACAAAAAGCGTGAAAACAGTCATGCGCAACGTTTGATGTTTTCAAAGCGCCATTTGTCGCTCGCTACGCATGCGGCGAAAGCTTGTCAATGAGGTTACGACATAAAAATCGTGATCATCGGTCACGGTGCTTTAGGTACTGTATATTTGCACTGATGCGTTCGGAGTGAGAATGACATGCGATGCCTCGTTTGCACTTAAGACTCCACCCGGAACGCGTCCGTATCAGTTCGTACACTCGTGGTCGATGATTGCCCGTTTCTCTGACATTATAGCACCGTCACCTGCAGCCTACGGTACTGTTGCGTCCACTCTGTGTCATTCGACGAGATGAACGTGTTTTTCTTGTTGAAATGAGTGCGTCGCGTGCCGTTGCGTGGAAGCAATGGAGACGGCTTCATTGTCGCTTCCCTGCGCGGCAGCCTGAGACCGGCGAACACAAACCTTCGCTTTCATGTCCACTTGTATCATCTTACCGCGACTGCGTCCTTGCTTGAGCACGCCACTGTGTTAGGATCGCTTGTAAAACTATTAAGACGTTTCGATTCACACACGCAACGTTGAACATCAGCGCTACGTCGTGACTGCTACATGGGCTTGTGCTGGCACAATACCTGTCTTCGCTCGCTTACCGCGCTCACTTCCAGTGACCGAGGTCGCCGCCGAGCTGTTTCGCGAGCGACGTTTCGTCGAGCAGCGCCTTCTCACGTGTCTTCAGCTAACACACGTCGTCGTTCAAGACGCCAACTCGTGGCAAGTGTTGTTAATAGCGACCAGTGCGCACCGCCCTCAAAGCAAACTCGCGGTTAGCGCCTCAGTTGTGCGCAGAAAATTCTACCGCAACTGACCGAAACGGTTGTATTGCTTCTGCGGCGATGCAGCGAAAGCAACAGTCGTTGCTGTAAATACGGGTTTGACTAGATTTTCCCGACTGGAATCACGGCAATTGCATTGTTTGTTAGTTTGTTTTTTGTTGTAGATTGACTTTTTTGTCGACGTGATGTTGGTGAAGTGTATAAGAACATAGCTTACAGATTACGAACCTGATTTAAATTGGCTTGATTTGTTGCCCAGGTCATTTTACTGTGGCATCAGTGCAAGTAGACGTACCGCAAGTTGCCAATTCTTTAACCGCAATATTTCTGATCTTGTATTTTTTTACATTGTCTCAGCAAGTACAAGTTTGCCAAGACGCTCAAACAACGCCCTTGCGCCAGGTCTGTGGCGGTTTACTGCTGAAAATCTTATGTTTGGTACAAAAACAGTCATGAAGCTTAAGCCTGATCGAGTGTTACCCTTGCATTTTTGTCATTCCGTGTACGACGCTTTGCACGATTATGTTCTAAGATTGTCTCCTTGCAGAGTAGTTGTTATTTAGCACTAAGGTACCTGCAGTTACAGATTTGCTTTTTTGCCGTTGCCCTTTGCAGTTCGTGACTTGAAGACGTGCAGTCCACTTTGGCAACCGTCGACCTTCCTTCGACGATTGCTTTTGTATGTTTGCTAATCGTGTAATTCGCAACAACAATCGCATAGCGTGCCACTAACGTTTTGTTGATGCGCATTGCTTCAAGTGCAATTGTCGCTAGAGTTTTATTTTTGTTTGTCTCTTTTTAAACCGAATGTTCCAATTGCTGGTCATAATCGTTTCACATAATGTTTGTTGGTGACTGCGAATCGGGCTGGCTGTGGCGTTCACGTGTTTGTTGAAGCAACTTTTTACTTGACGGCCGTTACTGCTGTGAATAATCGCCTCGTTTATTTGTTGTTTTTTTTGTTTTTTTTCCAATGCACATATTAACCGTACATCAATTTCCTGATAGGATAAAATTAATCAGTGGCAAAATGAAGTTTACCGCTTCACTATAATGCGCATCATACCCTTCTCCGAACAGAGGCTTGCTTCACATGACCTGCTGCTGGGTTCCGATCCAGCGTCTCGTGCCCTCTTCCACCGAATGCAATAATCCTTGCAAAGAATCTTGCTGCACAAGGCAAGCCACGATAGTGTTTCGGATCGTGCGAGCTATTGCCGTGCCGAAGCATCAGACGTTGTGACCGATTGATCGTGAGGCCGATCCCTTGTCACGTTGGGTTCTTGAGTTTTTCTTCTTAATGGCCGTGCACAGAACACCGGGCCAAGCTGTTCACACATTATTCGCCGCTTCTGATGCTGTCGCCCAGCATACCCGTGCACAGACCCAGCAACGTCCCATCATTGCAGTGCTTGTATATGATGTCTTTGTATTGTCCCCACTAGTATGAATGTCGAATTTTATCTGCCCTGGAACGAGGGTCCTATGCGAGCATGATGTTGGGTGGAATTTTCTGGAAGCAGGAGCTCCTGGAAATTTCCTTTAATCGCTGAATTTATTGCGTTAACACATGTGTGCTTTTTCGATCAACGATCTAAGACCTTGTAACGCCGATTAGGGCTAAAGTGTGTAGTTGGTGCCAGGTGCGCGGGACTTGCGCTCTGACAAAGCTGCTTCCTGTGTGCCATGAATTATATGCGCCCAGGAATGTAATCGGCCTTTATGCAATTGAAATGTAGTATTTCAAATAGAACAGACTATTACAAATTACAGTACCAGCAAGTTATAAAAAAGCAACTTAGCATGATGGCTGCATCTTCATGAAGAGCGGGACTTAGGTAATTGCTATGTGCGTCATTTGGAAATAGGCACAGCGAAGTTCACCACCGAACGTATGTTTAAAGAGGTGGAAGTCTAAAAACACGTTGCTTAACCGCTTCCAACAAAATTTGTTGTGCTGTCTTCCAAATGAAGCTATTGGCGTTCAGGTTTATCCTGTACAGTCAGTACGTTTGTTTCCAAAACTGTTAATGCAGCTGCGTGTGCAGGGCGTTGCCAGACTTGGTTGGTGGAAGGGGCAGCGAAAAAAACGGGGGCCACTTAATGCTGTTGCGATCGGAAATCCCGAGCGGTATATGCGCAAAGCTTCGCACTGTGGCAGCAAGCAACAATAGAGTTCACATGCCATGATCAGTCTATTATTGCTTGTTCGCGCCACATATATGTGTGGTGTTATTCTTCGCGCACATCCCGTTCGTGGTTAATCACACATTTAACGCAACGCCACCGGAGAGGTTGCAACAATGCCAAAGACCGAAAAGATCACTCGTTACCAGCAGGGGGGATACAATTACAAGTGAGGACTACAGACCACTCGTCCGGGTGACTTCTTACTTAGCATGTGCGATAAGTCAGTGAGCAGTTGGTTCTGTGCGCAACTGCAGCTAACGCGTCTTCAGTGCAAGATAATGCTGGATTCCAGCATCTTTTGTTTGACAATACTTTGCCTGCAGCGATTTGTGTCTGGGCAAAAAGCCCGGTGTACGGGTTGCGAAATTCTGATATGTCGTTATCCATGCATACATTAGCGTGTATTGTTGTCGGGGCTCAGTGGCGCATACTGCGAGTCTGTCGTGGTCAATGCGCCCGGTGCTTTTCCAAGTAGCGATTCCGGAATGTCGATTGAACTTCGCAATAATGCCGATCATAACTGCACGTCAATAAAAGCAAGGCTCATACAGCCTTTTTCTGTATCGGCTTGCAATTGGTTGTGTTGAATACCACGCTTTTAACTGCGCGTTTTGCCGAACAGCGTAGAACTGCACATGTTCCGTAAATGCTTCGCACAGTGACTCTGTTACCAACGTTTGTGGAATATAAAGGTCTGTGTGTGCAGAACCTGTACGTCTGCTGCATGCCACTGACTTGGTATAGTTTGGCCATAATGACGGAGCCACAAATCTACCTGCTTCAAAACAAATCCCAGAGGATTTAGTAGGTTCAACCGAACTTCATCAGAGACGCGCGTTCAACGAAAGTTGTTGAAAATCTTTGTAGTTTGAACTGATTAGTATTGACCGAAATTTCAAGCATGGGTGACGACTTCAAGGTGCGTGTGCAGGGCCGGCCTTGAGCCGATGCAGCTGCATTGGGCCCCGCGCCATGGTGGTTGAGCAGGTTGTTCATTGTTGCCAGATACTGCCTGCGCACGAGAATTGTGGAAAGGCTTATAAATCTCATTGTTAGCAAATAATTATCTCGTTTGAACGAACGGTGATTTTCCTCTACTTATTATCAAACGTGCTCAATTCCCATGCTGATCGTTGTATCTGCGTTCCACCACGTCCCACTCTTTGTGGATTGAATTTAAGTTGAGACTGAAGTAGACCTACAGCTACTGCAAACAAGGTGTGTAGTGATTCAACTCACACTGAACAGGTCAAGACGAGTGTATGTCGTATTGACTTTGATGGCAGTTCCGCTAACGTAATGTTGCTTAGTTCTCGATAGCGTTTCTGTTTTGGAAAGATTTTGGTTCGTTGCGGGTAATCTTCATTTTAACAAAGTCTTGCAGTTTTGCTTCACGGAAGATTTTGACACAAACCAGATATTTTATTGTTTTGTCAAACGAAAATTAATTGTACCACATGAAGTAAACGACAAAAGATGAGAAGTTGGTCCTGTGGAGGCAAAAGTCTCATGCAAACCAGGGAAAAATTTTGTGAAGTGTTCGCACTTAAATTTACTCCTTTGTCCACAAAATTGTTCGGCGTTATTTGTCGATCGCGCAAGTAGCCTGCTTTTATCATTTGCCGCCCCACCAAACGTTTATTGTGATTTGCCTATTTGGGTGCATAAATAGGTAGAAAAGCCTCCACTTCGAAATCCATGCAGGTTCATAAACGTAAAAGACACTTAAAGCTGCTCTACAGCTTAACTAGCCAAGGCAAAAAATGTGAATGTCATCCAGCACACTCGTTCCTGTTTGTCAATATATTGGACGGATTTATGCTTTCATTTCATCAATCAACCATGCGCATTATGTATTACGTTTGATAAATGTTTCTACAAGTGTGACGTGGTAGTTGAAAAATCTTTGTACATTATATTTCTAATTCATAAAAAACAGTTAGTATTCCACGTCTATGCATAATGAAGCATAATGATGTTCTATGTATACATTGGGTTTGGGGGAAGTTTGCGCGGATGCATGGGTTGCTCTCTTGTGAAGTCTGCTTTTTTCGTGAATTGCGTCATAAAGGGGGGTAACGTTTGGGCGCATTGATCTTTGATCATGCGCCCAAACGTTACCTTTATGCAAGAACGCGTCTGCAATTGCGATTACGGAAAGCGAGATGAGCAATCAGTTCATTTCAACAGTTTTCTCCAAGTCAGTTGTTTCTTCGAACGAAAGTGTCGTTCAACAAGAGCGAAGTAATTGCATTATAAGTTCAATTCGCTTGTCAGCTCGGTTTGATTGACGTAACTTTGCACTTGCGCCCACCGCTCCATTGCAGAGCTTCCTTTACCACTTTCCGCTTGATTACGAGTGGTAGCGGTGCACTGACTAATGTTCACCACAGCAGCATACTATTAGTCATAAACCTGACCGTAGCTGGGGGATACGTGAGGTATGTCCACTCCCCATAAAACAAACTGTTGTGTTATCATGCCGCCTATATACAGATCAACTCCAATTGTTTGCTGTCTTTTTATATTTTCATATAGTTATTTTTGCGAAAAATCTCCATCAAAAAGGTCATAGGACGGTTGACTGAGAAGATGACGTAATAACCACTGCATAGAGGTGCCCCGCACCTAGGCCTTGCGTTGGGCCCCACACCTGCTAGGGCCGGCCCTGCCTTACAGAACGCCATTGATAAATTTGTAAGCACCCTGGCAAAATGCATTCCAGCACCAACGCCTCCTTAACAGAGCTCTTTATTCTATATATCGTCACGTAGTACATTATGGAAAAAAGGACGTTTGTTTTACATGAGAAAAGCCTATTAGATATAAAATTTATACCAAATTGCGACATAGCATATGTCTATACACTCATATGAAATTGATAAGGATAGTCCTTTTGCACCGAACTTGAAATAGTGTAGTACCAGTATCAGGGGCGGAGCCAGACATTTTCATTTGGGGGGGCCACTGGAGGGGCCAGTTTTGCAACAAGAGGAGCTCTCAATGGTCTGTGTAGGATTTCAGAAGAGACCTACTCCGCCTTTAAAAGGATAACTTCACTTGATTGTACAGCGTTCAACGTCACATCATTATGTTTCGCCTTAGTGACCTCGCTGGTATG
>JGI24022J15233_10001046_pt1 | contig 21349 bp, 11 predicted proteins | sample Ectturendosymbi2_FD_15233 | JGI IMG/M metagenome (IMG submission 15233) | reverse complement strand
CAGAGCAAGTTGTCTTTTTGCTACCCAAGAGTAATTTATAATATCGCATTTAAATTTAGTTTTGCCCACGTTAATCAACATCTTCTGTTCTGAGTTTTTGTGACGTTGTAGTCAGGGCAGTGCAACATTATTTGATAATGCCAGATTTTAAATTTTTAAGTTGAGTTGGTACTTCTTCATTTTATTTTTTAGGTATGCATGGGGCACAATTGACACATTGCCACTAGGCCAGTCTAAACAAGGTAAAGCTTGAGCGGTTATATTGGAATGCAGTACAGAATAATTGTAGTTTATGAGCATTTTTAGGTTTATTATGTGCTTGGAGGCACATTATATTTGTATGGTAAAGCATGAATTTCAGCATACTGCATTGGTTTCGTTGAATATTTGGTAATCATCAAATTTGTTTTGCCATGCAGCGATAGAGGGTAATTAGAATGTGGAAAAAGTGGAGAGGCAGTCAGCAAGTGCCTACTTTGCATAGGATATCACATGAACATCGTGCAATGCATGCAACTCAACTTTTTTTGACCGGTCAGGTGTACCCCATGCTCATGTCGAGTGTGCCCCACGCATGGAGCACCCTTTTTAAATTGATTGTAAAAGTTTTTCTGAAGGGCGTTATTTTCATGTTTTGGCATGATATTTTGTATATAGAGTTGCTTTATTGTGTGACAAATTTTGAGCTTGTTTGTACTTGAAATAAAGTAGCAGCGGTTGAAAATGCAAAAAAGTTTCGACCGTACCCCACCTTCCCCTACAATGTAAACAAACTTCTCAGTTAGATCGTTCAACACAGACATGTATTTTTGTGATTGATAAGTGGAATATTCTCCCTTATTTCTCGGCAAGCTATGTTTTTTGCACTGTAGTTTAACATGCTACCAGTTGTGATTTTATAAACACGGAGTGTTTATAAAATCACATGTAGGCCTACCATCCTACGAACTATAGTGAACAACCAATATAAAAGCAACATTTTGGAGCCATCAGCGATTTTCTATCAACAATTTCGGAATATGGAAATGAGAGAGTACACTCATGGCGCGAAAGAAAGCTTCTCGTCATCCCATTTTGGTTTTATGAATCGCGGAAGTCGCAAAATGGATTTGGTTGTACTTTCATCCTACTTCAGCTTTTACTCGAACCTGATCAAAGCAGTATGTTTACCAATTAGGTATCCGTGATTAATAGAACGTTGTGTGTAGTGTAAGTAGAGAATTATTGTCATGGTCGACTTTTACCTCAGGTTTAAGCTCCATATGTAAGTTGGTGATGTATCTAACCGCTTGCAATCGCTAACCGCAAGTAAAAACAAGCAGTAACGCTTTTCGGAGCTATTTCTGGCGCACCAGCTTGCTGTATCCAGAGCCGTATCAGCCGCACTCCATATCCCCCAATTGGGGGGGGCCACGCTGTCACAGGGGGCCCAAAATTCAGTTCCGTCACCACTTAGCCTCCCAGAGAAAGCTTGAAATATGCAGCACTAGAAATCAGTGGTGTTAGGAGGCCCTTTGAAAGAAAAGTGCTTATGCATTACAGTTACTTTGGGCCCCTTTCAAAGCAAGGTATTTACACATTACAGCTGTTGTTGGGGGCCCCTTTGAAAGCAAAGTAGCCTACTTAGATATTACAGTTGCTGTTGGGCCCTTTGAAAGCAAGGTACTTTACACATTACAGTTGCAAAGGGGGGCCCGAGGCAAGTGCCTCGCTTGCCTTCACTTAAACACACCACTGTATATAACCCTGACAATGATCTTATACGAGAATATGAAACCGATTGAACACGTTCTGCTTCATCCGATATGCGTACTTTCTCACCAGATGTCTGCATGGAAACACTGTAATGTAAAGTTATCTTCATATTATTGAACACATTGAAGTTGCTGATGAGTTTATTGCTTCAAAAAACACAGATTTCAAGCGATTTTTCATAATAACCTGGACACACAGGTCGACTAAAAAAACTGATCTGGGTGGAAAAAAAACTCAGTGGGAGCCCTAGTCATACGCAGCAAAACGCCTACTACCGTAACTTGAAGTGAACATTTGAAGTTTTACTACCGTGTTCAGGTTTTTTTTAAGGTTTGGTTGAGGGAAGACCAAGAAATTTTATGAGGCCGCTATTTTTAGCAAAATGTACAAAACAATTCCTAAACGTATTGCTTTTTACAGTATTAGCAGTAACAGTGTACAATCAGTAGGCTTACTACTGTATTTACAAAAACTTCAACACAAATTTTGCAATTTCAACTTCATTAAACAGCTGTTGTTCATCAGTAAAAGTATCGGCTTCTTACCAGTGGCGTAGCCAGCCCAAAAATTTTTTTGGGGGGTGAAATGCTTGATTTCAGGCGAATAACGCTATTTTCTTTAGAAAAAGGCCTCTCAAAGCACAAAATAACTATACCTTCTAAAAATTTGGGGGTCCATGGCCCCTTTGCTCCCCCGGCTACGCCTATGCTTCTTACTCGTCATCTGCAGATTCTAGGGTCTTTAGTGCTCGCTGTATCACTCTGCGTTTATTACCTGCTTTTATCCATTTCGATCACAAATTTCATGAGCAATCTCAAGCGTGCCCTCATCGTTGAGCTGCTCTGAACCCAGTCTCGTCGCCATGGGAGGTTTTGGTGCGGTTAGCCTCCAAATCAAAGCTCCCATCCCACCAAATTGAAATATGAAATACTATAAATCAGTGGAGTCTGTCAGTTTTCAGAATGTCAAGCCCTTGTATTAAAGACTTTCTGGACCGTTCACTGAAACATTTTTGAGAGCATTCAGAGTTACGTTAAACAGCCGGTTTCGTTGTTTGGATTTAACACGGCACAGAGTTGAAAATCTTTGCTCTGGCCAGGTTGTGGCAGGTGGAATGGACAGCATATTGCAGCAGTATTTGGTTGTCTTGTCGACCCTACTAGCCCAGCATGGGCTCTGCTTGACAGCAGAAACAATGCGATTACTCAAACGTTCCAAGGTCAGCAAAATAAACTCAATTGCTGACCCAGAACTGTTATGGTGGAGGCCGCAAAGTCGATCGTTATGGCCAATGCGCCAAAATGCGGTCCATCAAGGTTTGCAAGGAAGCTATTTTTCGACTCACATCTCTTCTTTCAAAACCCAATAAATCTGATGTATGCGCTCAGCTACCGTGTTAACTTTATCTGAAATGCGATCCTGATGAATAGCATAAAAAAGTGAAATGTGTTGAGTTTTTTCCAGGCTATAGGTTTTTTGGAGTTAATCAGAGCTGAGATGATTATCCAGGCGTTATGGGCGTGGTGGTCTGGCAGGCTCCGATGTGTAAATATTACCATTTTGCCTCGTCCGGTGGCAACTGCTGGATGCTTTGAGCATAGCAAACTAATTACGCCCCCGTCAGCATGCAGAGTGAACACATTCATTTTTTGGGATTCATCAAAACCTTTCAGCTTAATCCATGATTGAAACGTCTGATTGTTCAGTGTTTATGACTGACTGTTAGCTGAAACTGACGATTGTTTTGATATTCTAACAGTTGAATGCTGTACTTCCTGCACAACAGGATCGAAAGAAACTTTTTTGCATTCACTGCTGCTAGGGTTTGGATTTTTTGGCTGGCTTAACAGCAAAAAATTCTTGTTTAGGCTTACTGCAAAAATACTGCTTTCTTTTTGGATGGCCACTTTTATCTTTCTGCTGTGACATTATCTTCTATACATACCCACACAAGAAAATAAATTTATAAAATCTGGAAAAGGCTTGACTTGCTGAAAACCTTTGACACCGTGGAAAAGGCTTGGCTTGCTGAAAGCGCCAGACTCAGTGACATTCAAAACGTTAATTATTACGTAACATCAGTTTTTTCAACGTGTTTTAGGGACCCGATTCGTGTCCATAGAATTGAAAATCGGATTCCTAGAATCAGAGAAAATTATCAACGGGTCTCTAGAATCAGAGAAAATCGGATCGGTACAGGTCCATACTGGGTACCTAACAATTTCCTTAAAAGTAAACTCCGTAACGTAACTGTTTATGTCATAAAAGCTGTCAAATTATTATTAATTGTTGCTTTGCATGGGATTTTAGAGATGATTATGATGAATAGCGAGGTTACTGTCTGCACTGCACTTATTTGGTGTGAGTCGAATCGGTTTTGGACGTTCATGAAGCAACAATTCAACTCAGCTAAAACTTTTCGTGGTTGTCCAGATTTAATGTAGAAGTGCCAATTTTATGGGTCCGTTTTGAACTCATAAAACGCCATGAAAAAAACCTGACCGTGTTATTGCTACGCAATAACGGCCAATAGTACAACAATCCGCTAGCAAGTTTCGCCACCTGTCTCTGCAGGCAAAGGGAGCAAATTGCGCACTTGCGCTAAGCGTATCGGGACCTATCACGGTCAGACTTCGCCCTAGCAACGTAACCGGGGAGGACGGTGGGGGGAGAAATCCTCCTAAAATTTCACCCCCCCTGGAAAAATGTGTTGGACAGAGTTTAAAAAATTTGAGCCCCTCTCAGACAACTCTTCGCCACACCTGGTGTCCCAAGCTGGTTACGGGCCTGCTTTGCCCTGATGGGCCTCGCGTTCATTTATCCGGCCCTGCCTACATGCCTAGTTGTATACGTTAAGAAGTCAGACTTCCACTTGATCAACGCATTTTGTGAAGTGACTGTTGTAAAAAAAATGTCCTATGTCTAGCCCAGGTGGTCTTCTCTTATTTTGTACTGCATAGCTACAAGATACCTTTAGTGCTTACGACCAAAGTTACACATTTGCGCAGCCTGCTGTTCAGACAGCCAGATGGAGTTAATTGTGTAGTTAGAAGAGTCTGTTTTTGGGGTTGTCCCAAAATAGAGGAGTGCAGTTAGTGGATTATGGATGTTAACCGTTGCGTCCACGTAGGCCTTAGTCTATATTTGTTGACATTTGTAGGCGATTTGAGATACAAAATGTTATTAAGTTAAACACGTGCCATGCACCAGGAGGTTAACAGTCCAGACATCAGCAAGGTTTATGCATGCGTATTTCGGCCAGTAAAAGCCCAATGCCCACGCTTTATAAGTATATTTCACTTAAACTCATGGTAAAGTTTACCAATTTGCGCTAACGAAAGAAAACGTTCATGGCGGCCCACATGCTTTGACCGGCCTCATGTTTGCTCCTTCGGTAACAATGTATTTATAACTAAACGATAGGATTGATTCTGATTTCCTGCAAAATTTTTTACACTTGCATTTCATTACGACATCTCTAAATAATCCCCGTCAATTAAATGACAATGATTTATGACCCACTTCCTTTTGTTAAGCTCGTTCAAAAAACTTAAGTTGGAAACTACGAGCCTATTATGCGTATTTACGGGAAAATATTTATAATTACTTTGCACAATCTGCAAATGCTGTTCATGTTGTGAATTAAAAATAAATTTTCAGAATGTCTAGCCCCCCTGCACAAACATGAAGGCCCCCAATGGAAGACTTTCTGGCCACGGTTCTGCCCAGGCCCGCAGACACGGTGGGACATTCGGAGGCAGTTACCCCCAAATATTTTTTGTGCCTCCCAAAATTTAGTTGTGCTCAGAAAATTTGTTTCAAACATATGACAAAAATAACAATATTTCCCCCTAAAATGTATTTTTCCCCCAATCCTTAAAACCTGGCTACGGGCCTGATTCTGCCAAAATTATGTCTGTAATTAAAGGTATTTTATTTTGAAGGCCATTCGGCTTCGAGATGTAGCAAAACTTCGAAAACTTTTTTTATAAATCACCATTAGGGGGGCCCCTGTAAGCATTTTTTGGGGGGTAGAGTTGGGCTGATACGGCACTGGCTGTATCCCACATAATGGTAATTTGAGCTTCGTTTCAAGACCATCGAAACAATTCCTCTCTCATACTGTAACTCTGGCGTGCTACATATAACATATCCTTGTCTGCAATCTCAGCTGTAGCCTTTAATCAATATCGTAGATTTTTGTTTTTACACGGTTTTAAAACTAAATGCGTGAATATGGCGGTGATTTACATTATATACACCTTGAAGCTCAAACGATGGCCAAAAGCAATCTAGTTTCAAACTATTATTTATAACGCAATTGTCACTGCTTTGCAATAGTAGCATCAATTTAGATATGTCTTTGTGATGACACTTAGCAATAATAGCATCAATTTATATGTTTATTTGTGATATGTATTGCGACGGTTCAATCACAGTTATGTGGAGCAGGCCCGTAACCAGCTTAGGACACCAGGAGGGGCGAAGAGTTTTCTCAGAAGGGCCCAAAGTTTTTAAACTATGTCCAATAGTTTCAAACTATGTCCAACATATTTTTCCAGGGGGAGAGAAAATTTTCTAGGGGGGATTCGCACCCTCCTGTCCCCCCGTAGTTACGGGCCTGATGTGCAGCCTTAACTTTTTCATCAATGATTGTCTAAAATCAGCCTTTATCAGGTAACGAGAGTCCTACCTGTGCATAGACTCAAAGTGTTTCAACTTTCATCTGATGTTAATTGTCACCTTATCCTGCACTAAATTTAAAATAATTCTGCAGCAGCGGAAAGAGTCAGCAGCAAAATCTAACTTAAGTAGCAAGGTACTTTTTATGTCATAAGTGCTGAAGGTATTGACATTGCCATTACTTACAGATAGCTTGGAATCCGTCTTCTCGATAAAGCGCATTATTGTTCTTTTGGAAGCCCTTAATTTGTACAAATTTAATCGCGTTTAGTGCTCAACTACCGTCACATGCAGTTGAGTGTGATCGATAAGTTTTCTAATACTGCATGGGGTTGCCATGGTGTTTACATTTTAATTCCATTTGGTATCGTAATGAAGTCAGTTAATTTAGTAAGGTTTCATCAAACCAATTGAAACAAGTTTATATTAGGTTTTATGGAATTACTAGGGCTTTATGGAATTAGTAAGGTTTTATGAAAAAAGTCGAACGCAGCCAAAACATTTTACGGAATATCAACTCCTCGTGAAACGTTTCTTGACTAGAAACTTATCAGCTTCTTGAAGCATGCTTCTGACTGGCATTTCAATTCAATGAAGGCATAATTTTCATTTGCTGGCTTAAATCCGAATACTATTGTTCAGGAGAAAAAACACCAAACACATGCGCGTTTTATCGGTGATGCTTAATCATTGGAATGTTGAGACTCGGTTGTTGTTCCCCCCCTAGTAAAATTTTTGTCTACGCCTGTCTGGTTATCTGTGTTTCTCAGACCTGATGTTATACAGACAAACCTAACTCAAACATTGGATCAATCAAATAAGAAATTAAAAAAAATGTGCATTATCAACATTGCCACTGTGAGTTTGTATTAGAGTATTAGGCTAACTTATATTTTGAAATTAAAGAAACATAGCATAGTTTTTCAAAGCACCGTAGGAACTTATCCTTGGTATCTACTGGGACGCGTTTCCACATTCTAGGTCCAGTACAGTTAACAGATTTTTTCCTTAAATCTGTTCGCTTGCGCATTGAAAAATAACTGTGAAAAAAATGTTTCACTGAATTACGAGTGTTGTAGTCAAAAACATTTTTAATTTTCTTGAAGTTGCCACAACCGCGTTATAAATATAGTGCATGTATTTAGCAACCTCTATATCATACATGTCATGTATCATATGATATGTAAATTAAGAGCTGTGGAATGTGGATCAGTGTGAGTTTTAGGGTCATAAGAGAAGTCATTTGTTTAATTCAGCTATGTCCAATCAAAGGTTTTCTGCGGCCCAGTTTAGGATTTCCCTGCAGTATATGTAACCTACACACTGCAACCTTTCCTTATTTTGATAATCTTAAATTTGACATTTTTGAGGCAGGGGGCGTGGTCTTCAGATCCACTTTATCATGTCTGTACTTCATGGGAGATTTCCATATGTCCATTGACACCATGGTGTAATACTTTTTACTAGTTTTCTGATATCTATTCTTGTTCCATTAGCGCTAGACTTGCCTATGAAACCACACTTACGGAGTGGAGGTGCCAAACAGCCGTTACCATTACAGTTATGATTCGAAAGCTTTCAGTAAATTAGTTTAAACTAAATTTAGTTTGCTAAGATCAAAGTAAGTCATTCAATGTGCAGCCCTGGTTAAGGTAGTGACACAATTTTTGGCTCAAAAAGCATTTTCAGTTAGACATAGCTGGTCTAAGTATTTGTTTTTGTTGCTTAAGCAGAGGGTCTACAACAGTATAGGATGCTCTACCCCAACTTAACGTGTACGTGACAGTGACAGCCTTTCCTCTATTTTGATACCTCACAAGTTTCCTGCATTGACAGTTTTGCAACTCAACGTTTTGACGCGCCTAAACACCAGCAGGGCATTCTGGGATTTAAAATTTTTGTGGTACATGCGCTACCTACATAATACCAGCGGGGCAGCTCTAGCAATCATTTGGTATTGTTTCGCGGGCCAAATTTGACTCGCGGGCCAGAGTTTGATACCTATGCCGTAACCTAGAGCAGGGTTTTTTAAGACGTTTTAGGGACCCAATTCGGGTCCCTAGAATTTTAAATCGGGTCCCTAGAATCGGAGAAAATTATCACCGGGTCCCTAAAATCTGAGAAAATCGGGTCTCTAGAATCAGAGAAATCGGGTCCCTACAGATCCATACCGGGTTCCTAACATTTTCCTTTAAAAAAAACCCTGACCTAGAGCATGTTGCGCGTTCGTGTTTGACATTTTTTGGCGATTGTAAAGGCCTTTAATGTCATCCTTCTAATTATTTAAACAGCACTGTTTGAAATTCAAACAAGATGTTTTTATTCAATAAATCTTTTTTATTCGCCGCTATACGACGAAAACCAAGGACAAGCACTGCAAGGTAGCTAGTAACCTAAAGATCAATTTAGGATAACCAACTGTTACTGGTAGCAATGCTTTCCCCGTTTCTTGCTTACTCCACGAGAAGAGTTTAAACTATTTAGTTTAACCGCAATTAACAAATAATTTATTTGACATAATAACAGGGGTAAAGAGTTCATTATAATAACTTCGCAAAATATTTCAGCAACATTCTAGTAGAACCTAACCATTAAACAGAAAAACGTTCTGCTGACAACAACAGCAACATAATTTCGTACTAACACTGTAACAGTGTAACTGAATATAACGCAGTTATCTGATCTGCGGTATTCGGGCGTGCTAACCCTATGTGAAATACGGGAATGCTACCCGCTCCAATTAAAGTGAAGTACGGTAATGCAGCCCGCTCCAGGTAAGATGAAGCACAGGAATGCTGCCCGCTTTAAGTGGCTGTAGAGCAGGGGTCTCAAACACGTGGCCCGCGAGGACGTTTTTGCGGCCCGCGATGCTTTTTGGGAATTTTCATAGAATAACATTTGCGTTATTTAGTTTATTCAACGGTGTTTAAAAGTTCTCGGCTAGCGAGTGAACAAGTTCCTTTTAAACTCACGTAGAGACGGCTAGAAATGATTTGCCTGTAACTCATGATACCTTTCGCAGGAAATAAGATGTAAGCTGTTTCTAGTAAGGTTCAGGATCAGGTACCGCCATTGTTGCGTCAGCGTCATAATGAGGTCCTCGGGTAGTCGTAATGCGGGATACTTTAAAAGACCCCATTTAGTCCTCGGAGCAATTTGAGTTTGACACCATTACCTATACACTATATCAGGCCCGTAACCAGAGGGGCGCAGCCCCCCTTAACATTTTTTTGCCCCCCTTGGAAAAATGTGTTGGACATAGTTTAAACATATTGGACATGGTTTGAAAAATTTGCCCCCCTCTAAAAAAACTCTTCGCCCCACCAGGTGTCCAAAGCTGGTTACGGGCTTGCACTATATGAAAGTCTGAATTACACTATTTTAGACAAAATTACACCACTATGAAAATTTATCGGGAAATTTGAAAATTTCAGCACAAAAGTCTGTTTTCTTAGTTTTGAGTGGCAAAAAACAAATTTCACCACTTTTGACCCCCATTTAGAAAAACATTTGAAAAAATCTACTAGTGCCGCCCCTGGATAAAATCTTTGCGACGCCCATGCACACACGCATGTAAAATTACACCATTTTTGTAAAAATTGTGTTGTATTACAGTACCATCTGGCAACACTGTTCAACAACACCAATGCGGTGAGCAAGCCACAGCAGGGTGACCGACCATGCACGGTGTATTCTGCCATACACTACGAAATGCTGCCAAATTCACCGCTAAATTACAAATAGTATATTATAAATAATATTGACAAAATACTGCCAAAATTCTGCAACATTTTTTCATTAAGCGATTTACTTTAAATGGACTCAATACTAATTTTATTACTTGAATTATTTGGGTAAAATTCGAAATTCAAAAGTGGGGGGCGGACCCCCCCAGAAATCAAAGTGGGGGGCCTAGGCCCATGCGGCCCCCCGGTTCCGCCACCTATGGGTATCTGACGTCCAGTGTTCCCTCTAAGGTGCGCAATTGTGCAGTGCCACTACACAATGCACGCAGTGAAATCTCGTTCTCGCACACTTCCAACAATCCAAATGTTCGCAGCGCTAAAAATATTGCACAAGCAAAAAGAACTGAAACAATTGCAATGTAAGGTATTACAGATTTGAGGTCTCAGCGGCAAAATGTCCCTACTGTATATATATCGCATAGCCTTTTCATCGCTTGGAACGCTTCACTGATTGTGTGTCTGCATGGTTGCGCAGTTGCATGCGCTTAGTGCGCAACAAAACTAACATTTGTTCAGCGTAGAATTTTCTTAGAGGGAACAGTGCTGACATCTAACCAAAAAGTTTTAATTTACACAACACACATCAAAAAAGTAATCGCCAAACTTTATTCGTTTACGCAGAGAAGCAAAATAACTGACAAACAATGATAATAGCTCAGAAATTTCGCAGAGGTCAGAAATTTCGCTTGAGACCGGGCCAAAAGATCAGCTGTCGTTTGCCATGCGAAGTTATATTCTTCCCTCATACAATCGCGAGACGGCAGAATACAGTTACTGTGGCGACATTTTGGTCCTTCATTGCTTAAACGTAATGCAGCACTGATTTCACCTCTGCAATACGTTATTGTGATCCGTTTCAACGCTGCAGAACGTTATTGCAATATGTTAACGTCGCAATGATTACTCTAGCGTTACATTACTTACTTTCAATACACTGCTTGGCAACAGTATTTCGCGGTATAGTACGCTACAACACAAGTTAGCATTTTTTTGCACGTTTATAGGCGTTTGTATAAATAATGTGATAAATTGTCACTAGTTTCAATTGTCCTTTTCTTACCATAGAATCTATATTCCAATGATGATGTCCAGTTGAGTAACGTATGAATTTTCCACCATCCATTGCTTGTTTCATATGACTCAGCTAATATGCAAAAAAACATCATGCAAAGAAGTAACCAATTGCCATTGGAAATTAGAATAAATGTAAATACAATGGCAAAAGAACTGATCAATCTGAACAAAGATTCACACAGGATTGGTGAAGACCACCTATGTCATCTGGTCAGCCAACCCCGTAAAGGAGGCTGAATGTTTCGTTGTGTTTTAGTGTTACTTCCGAAACGCTTTTTGCATTTTTTCAATTTCACAGTTGTCTTTTTTTTTCATCAACTTTCTCGTCAGTTCTTGGATCATCTAATAATGATGTTCAGGCCTGTAACTAGGGGGGCGAAAGGGACCTCGTCCCCTCTGGAAAACTTTTCACCCCCCGTAAAAATGTATTGGACATATAAAAAAATTGGGCTCCTCTAAGAAAACTATTTGTCACCCCCGGTGTGCCAAGCTGGTTATGGGCCTGATGATGTTGGGAAATAAAAAAGATCCCATCACTATCCACAGCACAATCATAAAAAATCAATGTCTGAAACGTATTTCCGACCTTTTTAAGAAGTAGAATGGTTCTTAGACGGACAAGTAACACCTCAATTTCCAAGATAGGATTTCAATACATCGTCAAATGGCAATCACGTATCCAGGTGCAGCTTATGGATGTACATGCAAATACATTTATTGCCGAAGCGACAAGTCAAGCACAAAAAATTAACGAAAAGCATTTGCTATGACATTGCTCCCAGTTCTGGTAGCTCTGTTGGATGATGATATCTTTTCGTTTTAGAGATTTTTGGCATCTTGCGCCATTTATGGGTTTTCCATATTGCATTTCTATTTTCACTTTAACATTTTAAGGCTGCTATCAAGCAACAAACTTGGAACAAAAACAGGCCAGTTTTGCACAGGCACGCTGCAAATCGAGAAGCGTGCTATACAGCGAAATATGGGACTGCGTTAGTGATCGCCTTAGCAAAGCTGGACAGTTCTCACATCATCATGAAATGACCGAAAAGGAGTGCTGCAGTATCAGGAAAGAATAACGTTGTTTATATTATTCTGTCATAGAGAGCCACCATCCGCTTTTGCCCGGCTCGTAAAATGCGCAGTTCAACAAGGTGTAAAGCATTGTNCAAACTTTAAAGATTTTAATCTCTATTTTTGCTTCTATAAGCACCAAACAGGAGAGCATTTATATAAAGGGGGTGCCATTCAACGGAGTGCAACAGACGTATGAGGGCAGTTGCTCCAACTGTTTCCTGGATCTGTCAATTTTGAAAGCATTTCACTTGCATAAAAATCATGAGAAATAATGTTCACTTTATGGTACAGCGCCACCACCTTCAAACACTAACACGGAGGTGGTTTCTTGATTAATAAGGATAGAACCGATAAAAAAACAAGTAAGTTGGTTCATGTGCGACGTGAATGACAACAGAGCAACCAGCAAATGAATCAAAATATGAGTAAGGCAGTAAAATAAGCATACGTTACGTTAAAAAAAACTGATAAAACCATAGGCGTATTAGCACCGAAGTGCGAACTGCTAATGAAAAATAACCAAATAAAATGACTTTCTAAAACTGTTTCCGCAGTGACATATTCTCGATTAGTTCTTTCGGAGTCTCCTTTCAGGAAAGTACGATCTAGAAAACTTACGTCTCAGTTGCATTAGCAGCATAAGTTGTACGCCTAACCTATTTTTTGCTTTTATTATAAGAGTTTTTTTTATGCANATAATTTTAATTTCAATCTGTTAAGCATCATAACAATAATAAATACTTTTATAGTAACTTTTTTTAAATACAACACTTGAAGTTACCACAGTTTAATTGTAACATTTGAACAAAGTTTCATATTTTGTTCGTCTCTGTTGGCTGGTTCTGTAATTATGTTTAGTAGTAAGCAAGGTTGCGTAGCCGGAGTCGGAGTCAGAATCGTCAGGAGTCGGAGGTTTTGTGGTTGGAGTCGGAATCGCACTCCTAACAACACTGGGAGTCGTTCGTAGTCGGATTTTTTGTCCGATTCCGACTCCGGATGTCCAATTGGATCATTAATTCCTGTTGAAACGGTGCAATTTCTTTTGAAACTTTTGTTGAAACAGAGATTTCTTGCTGGGCACCACGATTTCCATTGATTTTAACAGCCAAGTTTCATTCACTTTATGTTAAGGCGTCGGAATCGGAAATTTTGGAAAGTCGGAGTCGGAAATTTTGGAAAGGTCGGAGTTGGAGTCGGAGTCAAATATTTTACCTCCGACTCCGCAACCCTGATTATAAGTCAGTTAGGCAAAAGCTGATAAAAAAAAACTTTTGTCAGATTTTTGTCCGTAAGCTCTAACGTTTGGATAAATAATTTATGTTCTGGAAAATTTTTAGTTTTGTTTATGCGTTGTTTCTAAGTGCCACCAACTTGACAAAACTACGTGATTCATTTCTACCAGTCTAACGTTTCCTGCTTTGACAGTGATATACTCGTAAGTCTGTGTGCTGCTGAAACAAGTCAATGATGTGGAAGTTAATCGCACTGCTTACAGTGGAACTGTTGTCCATTTGCAGTGTCAATAAAGCAGGTAATTGTTTTGCAAATGTGGAATGTAGGTGTCTAGCAGATCGCGCAAACGTTTTGTTGTGAAGGCTGACGCGACTTGTAGCCTACAGGCTTCCATGTGAGAAATATCAAACATTACCTGTTTGACGCATTTTTAAGGGCTGTAAACCTTAGTATACCTTAGTGGCGCAACCAGAATGAGACCGAAGAGGCCATGCTTGCCCCACCCCCCGAAACAAATTTGGTAAGATTTGTACTGGTGCTTTATATCAATTTTCGGCTGTTAGAAAATAAACAGAAGGAACAGTCGGACTCAAGACCACGTCAGTGACTGACAACGTCATTGACTGGCCCCACCCGAACAAAATTCTAGACTGCGCTACTGGTATAGGCTACCTGTATTAATAAAAAGAGAACAAACATCGAAAACGTAATACTGAGCCAAACAAACATAAACCCAGGATTGGCNGTTGCTTTCTTTTAACGGCTAAGCCTCGTAACACCTAGGTAAACTAAAATTATATTGGAAATGATGACATCTAGACCTAACAGCCTACTTAACGTAAGAATAATATTCGGTCAGAAAAAACATATTTCATAAACCGGAAAAAATGCTTTTTGAATTTCCAACACACTTTGAACAAAAATCGAGTTTTACAAATAGAAAACAAAAAGTTTTACAATTTTGATCGATATGCAGACTTCGAGTTACATGCAGCAGCAGGTCTCTGCGAATAATATATAGTAGTACAAGAGTAGAAACCTTGATGATCTGATCTGTGAAACCGAATTTGACAGACATTCTAACACAGGGGTTCCCAACCTGAGGTACATGTACCCCTGGTGGTATATTTGCCTATCTGAAGGGATACATTTCAGGTAAGCAGTAAAAGGGAAAAATATGTTTATATAGGCTATTATTTCTTTCAAAATATTTATAAATTTACCGTGGATATTATTTTCAACGTATGCTTATTTTTAAATATAGCTATGATAAGTCATGACAAAATGTTTGGGAAAAGTTGATCAAACAAGTATCAAACATGTTCCACTTTGGTGCGGACCTGCACTCGCCTCATATTCTTTAACTTTGCATTCTGTGATCACGTCTCCTGTTGCTTGCAAACGGTGAGCGAGTGAGTTATAGTTTGTGGTTGTCTGAAGCGTGCTAGTTGTGGGTGTTCAAACAGAAATTTCAGGAGTACATGCTCATCTGTCGAAATGCTGAAGGGCATATGGTCAGATAAAGTTTGGGAACCCCTGTTCTGATAGATCGAAATTACGAAATCGTAATATTTAGTTTACGAAACGAAGAACCGATTTTTGATCCGTCCCAATCCTACTTTATTGCTGGTGTTTGAATTCCTTCAAAAATTGAATTGGCAAAATGCTGCTTTAATTTGAAAGGATCTCTAACAGGTAATCATTGGATGCAAGGTAAGAAGTTGTTGAACCAGACCACATCATGAGCATAATACCAATAGTCAAGGTAGAGTATAGCAGGCGTAATACTTTGGAGCATTACAGGTTGAGAGGGGCCACGCTCCAGAGGTAGCGAGGAAATACGGAAGGAATTTGTTTTAAACATTGTAATCTGGTTTGGAGCGTGGTGACTTTCCGAAGCTGCCTGTTTGCTTTCGTCGAAGGTTCGGCAACAAACTGCCTAGCACGGCCTTCATCCCATAGCGATTGCTGTCGAAGCCTCAGTATCTAACACTATTCATTTACGAACCAATGCAACACTGCCATGCTTGTTGCAAGTGGATATATTACAAATCGTTGCCTGTTTTGTTTTGGATTCTTTGCGAGATTGTTTCTTTTTAGATTGTTGGATGCCCTGTCAGGCAGAAAAAGTATGTTTTCTTACCCTTAGCTCGCCACGCGGAACATATCCCTTAAAATGTTTAGTTATACTGGCTTGGTCTTCAACTTATCGCTGTTAGTAAAACCGATTTAGCAAAAAACAATCAAACTATCTTTTCAATCAGATAACTTCGATCTTCTTAAAATAATCGCCAGAAGATCGAATTTATCTGCTGGATTTGAAACCTGGTGGCAAATGATAGGCAACACCATGAATAGCAAAAACAACAAACTACCTTTTGTTAGGCGGCGCAGACCACAAGCTTGATGTGATATTCAAACAGGAAAGGGGCTTAGTGGCATGAATGTAGCAAATTTTTTGTTACAAAGAGTCTTTAGCCAAAACGCATATAGCCTACTATTACTGTAAATACACATGGGCTGGCATTTCTATGGTAATTTTGAAACTGGGTCATTTACAGGTCTGTTATTAGATACATGTGCCACTTTTGTTTTTGTAGAAGTACTGATAGGTAAAGGGGTGAAGGCAGACACACGATTTTGAAGAGAAATTCCTTGGTGTCATTGANGACGTTGATAAAATTGNAATGTACAATTTCTGATGTTCCTGTAGCCAAATAGAATCCAGGCATTAGGTAACAGATCGTGATTTATCGCAAAAACAAGTAATTCATTTGGGAGTTGGCAACACTTTTTTCCCCTTATGGCTAAGCGTTGGAAGCCACATCAATGGAGTTTTACGTCAAAATGCGAGTGTGATTTAAGTCAAGTTGTTTTATTCAAAATTCGATAAAAATAGATGTCTCTTTGTTGTTCTATAATGCATTCTCCATTTTTGAAAGCGANTAAATAGAAATCAAAACCTATGATGATTCCTGCCTTATTAAAAAATTACTTTTTCGCTGAAAAAACGTATGCATGGTATCGCTACTGACATTTTGTATGCAACTGTATGTCTTGATACGATTAACAAACAAAAACTCAAAAAGCATTTGCCCATTTATTTCTTTGTAACTGTTGGAAATTTCTTCTTAGGATCATCTTGTGAGGGTAGATGCAACAAGTATGTCGACAATTCTTACAGTTGCCAGTGTAACTCACACTGCGAAGGATATGGTGATTGCTGCGACGATTACCTTTCTTCATGGTAAGCAGTGCTTAGCAAGTCACGTGTTTACAAGTTATGTCCTGGCAAGCCTTCATAATTGAAGGCTGGTCAAATATAGAGCTGAATAACTTTCTTATTTGAGAGATCTTAACTGGCGCGGAGGCTTCGTTCACAGCAATATTTTGTTTGGTTTTATTGCATGCCGCGCTTGTTTGAAGCCAGCTTGTCTTTCTAAGTATGCAAAAGAAACCTTGTTTGTGTTCAACGTGCCACGACTAAGCATCAGGAAATCAGTTGCATTGCACAGTTTCAGCTGCTCCGGACGATGCCAACGAGGTTCAGACGCATCGCAACCATGCCAGTGCAACCCGGCTTGCTTTCAATATGGTGACTGCTGTCATGACTACAGTGATCAATGCGTCTCTGAACCAGTTTGCAGTAAGTACACAAAACTTAGCCAATTGCACACCTGATTATATATCCTGCTGTGAGCTTTTTCCAAATGCAGTCCGCACGGCCGTTGGAAAAAACCTCGGGCACGGGGACAAACTTTTACAGTCCTTCGTAAACGATCAGGTCAAATCAAGACAGTTTTTAATAGTCTCTTAGTTACTTAATGTACTTTATCCCCAAGTGTCTAAAGCGAAAAGAGTTAGTGTTCCAGTTAGCAACAATGTTATTNTACAAAAACAAAAATTTTTACAGAGTAATTGCACCTGGTCTCGTTTAGCTTGAACAAGTGAAGCCAAATCATATTTTCAAACAATTCAGTGTTTCCGAGGCAAAAGATGTAATATTGCTAGATTCATCAAAGACGAAAATGATGTCTTACTCAACTATGAGGGGGCAGTCTTCGCAGATGGAGAGAGTATTTCAAAGATCGTTTGAACCCAAGAACTCCTATACCATCAGACACAGAGGAGGTACATTTGGGTAGGAAAACAGTCTTCCTAGCAGTGGCGTAGCCAGACCGAAAATTTGGGTGGGGCCAAAATTTTCTATTTTTGGCTAGCAACAGTGTTTTGTTTGGAATATCGCCTCTCAAAGCACAAAATGACTATATATTTTAAAAATTTGGGGGGGTATGGCCCCCTAGTCTCCTGGCTACGCATATGCTTCTTGGCTGTCAAAACAATAAAGGTTGAAATCAGCAATTTGTGATGAAATCCTATCTGAAACGCTCAAAACCCTGAATAGAGGGTCCATTCCTGGTGTTCTGGATGTGCACCAAAAGACTGGCAAACTGGGGTGATCATCCCCATACACAAGAAAGGAGATAGGAGTGAATGCACTAACTGCCGGGACACCTCTCTACTTACCCTATCTAAAAAAGCGTATGCCAAAACCTTGAAAAATGCCACGAAATAGTTGAACCAAAGCTGGAGGATACCAACTGCGACTTTTGCCTTGGACGTAGCACTACAGACCAAATTTTCCCGCTCCACCAAATTTTTGAAAAATCTTGGTAATATGTAAAGGATGTTAACGCATGTTTTTCGACAGAGAAAGCATTCGAACGGTTCGCTCGAGAAAAGCTGTGGGGAATGTTGCGGGAGTACTGTGTTGACAGCTGTCTGTTACTGGTCGTCAAGTGATTGTATTCCTGCTCGGAAGTTTGTGTCTGTCCGTATCGGCAGAGATAAATCACAACCAATCACTGTGGGTATTGTACTTCGACGATGGCGTGTGCTGTCACCACTCTTCTACATAGTCTGTATATGAGTTGGAGAGACTGTCACTGCCGAATGGACGAGAGTGCCACTGTTGGAAGCTGCAGGACCAACCGTTTGCTCACTGCAGACAATTTGGTGCTGCTTGAATCCTCTGAACAGGGTCTTCAATATGCACTTGATCGTTTTTGTGTTGCGCGCGATCAAGTGGGATTGAAAATTAGATTTGAAAGGTCAGGGGTACTATCTCTCCAGAAACCCAAACCAGTGCGTGCTGAACGTGAGCTTTCATGTACTGCAACAGGTGGAGAAGTTCAAGTACCTTGGGATGGTATTCACGAGTAATGAAAGGCGGAAAAAATAGGCTGGTACACGGATTGGTAAAGTAAATGCAGTTCTGCATGAGCTTTATCGCTCTGTGGTCACAAAACAGGAGCTTTCAAATACCGTTTTTAAATCAGTCTTTGTTCCGATTCTCATCTATGTTCGCGAAGCTCGGGTAATGACTGAAGGAGTGCTACCTCAAGTACAAGCGGCAGAGATGTTTTTTTTGCAAAAAGTTCACCGCGTTATCCTCAGCGGCCAAGTCCTTCTAGGGCTGCTGGCCCGCTACCCCTCCCGAGGTGGAAAGCTGATATAAAAATGAATGAATTTGTGCAATGTGCATGGCTGATATAGCTTTGTAAATCATCATGTTTTCCAGCTCCTCAACCAATTAGTGACTTTGACATTCGCACAATATCTAAAGAAATTTGGAAGCTTGGTGCTGAAAACAGAGCGAGTAGTTCTGAGGTCATTGTCAACAAGCAAGAGAAGACTAGTGCACGTTCAACTATTGATTACTCTCCAGACCCGTAAGTGTATGCCACACAAAAATTTTACACAATAGCTGAATTAGCAGTGATTTTTGCGCGGAACTACGATTTATAGGAATGCAGTGTTCGCAACATTGTAACTACAGTATTTTTTTTAATAACGTTAAGTGAAATATCTCTGCTGTTCTGCAGGTGTAACACTTCATATCACTATTTATCTTTGTCAAAAAATGAACACTTCAGCTCTATTGAAAAAACTTATAATTGATCATAATCCTATTTAGATGGGTTTCTGCAAGAAGTTCGAATGACCCTCAAAATAAAAGTTTCAGTGATTTCAACAAATAATTTGACAATAATAGCAAATATCAGAAATTTCAGCAATAAGTCTCCACATGGGCAGCACAGTCGAATCAATTCGCAAATTATTTTACTAGAAATTTACTGAAGATGCGTAAATTATGTGAAATCGATTTCCTAGTAAAACACTGCGAATTGATTAGATTGCGCCGCCCCTGTGGAGACTTATTGATATGTGCAAATCCGAATTATCGCAAAGTGATGAAAGCAGAGCACAAGTGATGTGATGAAAACAGAGCACCTTCAAATATCAGAAATACTACCAACTTGTCGTTAATATTCTTTAGTTTGTGTATGATTCAAGCAATAATTTCGGTCGCTAGTTTCGTTTTCTGAAGCTGGTAGGCACTGAAACAACTTAATGTGATGCACCTGAAGTGGCAGTAAGACATATTTGATCAGTTTACGCGCCACCTCGAGGTTTCAGTCAGCTACGTATGTGATTATCAAGAGAACAATATAGAGCCCGTAACAATCCATCACCGAAGTTCAGAGCTTCAGAACCGGTATAAAATGCAACAAAATTATTGAATTTATGGCTGTGCAAGCAAGCACTGCAAAACCAATGAATTTATAAAAAAAACGCAACAGGCAAAGCCGTGACTTGATCTAACAAGATTTCATGTCAAATCACATCATCGACTGGGCCAAATAAAAAATCCCTAAAAATCTCCGTTGCCTCACGAACATTTTGAAAAACAGAAACCAGGACATGCCAAACCAAATTTCGAGACGCGTCCACCAACAGAGTTCTGGTCTCCAGACTCCATCACTGCCTAAAAATAGATTAATTAAATTTTAAATGTAATTCGAACAATAAAGAATCGTTTAACAACAGTTTCAAATGAGGAACCTCCGTTGCTCAATAACTCGTCTATTGTGATTCAAAACAACGTTGTCTGTATCTTTACAAACTTAATCATTTTTTATTTGTCTTCACAGATTTTTCAAATACGTGGATCCTGCTGTGTTTGAAAGGCCTTCTTTCAAAGCACTTATCTCTCTTTTCAACAATTACGAAAAAACGCAAGGCAAAGCAGAGTATGTTTCTCAGACAGAAAAAGAAGAAGTCGATGATTTTCTTGACGCGGTGCTTGCAACAGACGTGGGACAAAAGCTGCACGAATTTTTGGACAGTAAAGGTAAATGTTTACCTGTGAAGCGTTTGCAAAAGTTGTTAAAATTTTTGGATATCATCACTACAAACAAGCAAAAATACTTGATATTAATTTTGTGTATTCTTCTAACTAAGAAGTCTACACTGACACACAGAAAAGAAGTTTTCATCAGGAAAGCACAGCCCCATAGGCAAAAAGTAACAAACGCCAGATCTTTGCAAGTAAGAAGCAAAGTTAAACTTCCTTTCGAGGTTTCATGAGGAACGTTGTCTCTGACAAAAGCAACAGTAAAGAAAATTTTTAATATTCACGTCANTGATTTCTACCATTTCTTCGATTTAAGTACAACACGTAAAGGTGCAATTCCATTTAGCTGCTTGATGCAGAATACCTGACTTGAGAGCTTCTNTCAGGGTTTAGCAAAGTGAATTGTGTAATTTGGCCAAAGGCAACTTCCTCGCTGTAAAGATTTTTTATTCTTTCTCAAAGCAGTCATCATTACACATGAATTTTGCCGAAACAGCTGGACCCAGTGGCGCAACTGACGGGGAGCAGGGGTGCGAACCGCTCCACCGCTCCTGGCAAGCTAAATGTAAAACCACTTTGCTTA
>JGI24022J15233_10001044_pt1 | contig 21354 bp, 14 predicted proteins | sample Ectturendosymbi2_FD_15233 | JGI IMG/M metagenome (IMG submission 15233) | reverse complement strand
ATACTGTGTGTGATGTAATAATCGCCCGTAGTTGTGGAACGTTGCCCGCATCTGCGGCCATTATATTTCTGCTTACTTTGGAGTGTGTGATGCGGTTGTTAATAGGTTTATGTTTGAAAACTGTCGTGTACTTAAACTTGAGATTAGACAGAGACCTTGAGATTAGAATACAGAGAAGGTTGGGTAGCAACACTACAACTTCTTTTCTTGTTTTGTGAAGCCAGTTTAACAAAGCTGTTTGAAATTCACCGCTGAAGTTGAACCAGCGATGTTCATTTCAGCATCTCGGCTGGAGGTGGTAACTTCGTTTTCTGGCCATCCCAGCAGCGCGTACGGCAGTTGTCGTCTGCGCAGCGCACTTTACACCTTGAAGTATGCTATGAAGTGATACACATCTACAAATTAAAACAGGTTTAAAGCATTTTGATAGGTTAAAAGGGTTTTGACAGGTTTAAGCGTTGAAGCCAGTGGTTCCCATAGTATGGGTCGTGTCCCAAACAAAGGTTGCGATTTCGCAGAGGATCAGAAAATAGGTCGCGCCGAGGCGATCAAAACCTAAACGTGAGTTGTAATTTTTCAAACTTGTTCACTTGTCTGTTTGTAGTGTAGCGTAGGTACTTGAGAAAAGAGTAAACTACTGACACTGAAAGCAAAAGTCTGATTCCCAGTCCAGTCCAATGCTCACCCTGGTCTAAATTCGATAGAACTACTCGACTGTGACCGACAGTCAGCTGTACGTTATCAAGCGTGGCATGTAGTTTGCCGTGTTCCAATCCAAACCAATGCCACGTGAACGTTTTGCGCGCTACGTCGCTATGGTGGAGTGGTTGGTACTACTACCAAGCACACTTCGATCGGCTCGTAGGGTAGTGATGTGTTTAAGCAGCTTGATTTTTCTCAAAATGTTTATAGTGCATCTGCACATATTGGTAGTTTGATCAAGAAAGAAAAGTTGCCTTAATACGAAACTCAGGCAGCAATCAAAGGTCGAAATATAATCACAAAGTGCAGGTGACGAGTTGGATGTGAATCTTTATGACAAGCTCTGCATCGCCTTCCTCCCCGAATTGCTGCTGGATTTACGTGATTAGTGGTTAATTATTAAAAAGTGTTGTACGCTTTATGCATTGCGCTGCTGGTTTGGTAAACACGGGTGTAACTGCAAGCTAAGCCGAACTTTGACTGACAGACCCGGCGATTAAGTGAAGGTTGATACATTTCACAAGTACAGGGCTCAATTGCCAAAAAACTGTAGTCTCTAAAAAATGCTTAGGGCCAATTAAACGATGAGGTATGCATGTAGCAACCTTGTAAGGTTGCATGTAGCACGAGTGTTGCAAACCTTGGCTGCTTGCAATAGTGGCTGTTCTGTGGCACCTTGTTGCTTCTTATTAAAGTGAACAATAATTAATTAGAGTAAAACTTACCGCACCTTATCTGTCACCCTGAGCAGGTCATATTTAAAGGTTGTTGCAATTGGGTGTCGTAGTTCCAGCAAAAACCTCAATCCATTTTCTTCTATGTAATGTGTATCTTAGTCACGTAGGAATCAGGCCCGTGGCATGTTTTACGGTTTAGGGGGGAAAATAGATTTTTAGGGAGGCAAGATTTTTGTTTTATTTTAAGTTCAAACATTTTTCTAGGCACAAAAAATTTTGGGTGGGAATTTCCCCGAATGCCCCCCGTGGCTACGGGTCTAGTAGGAATCACAAGCAGCAGCACCATAAAATTTTGGCAAAGTTGCTCACAGCTCAACATTGTGTTGGTTTTTCAAAAACGAATAACCGCACGACAATCTTGACACAGAGCTTTGATTGGAGATGCGGCATTTGCGCTCTGGAGCTGTGGTGACTGTATATAACAATGGTGGGCAAAGTGTAGCTGTCCGACGTGTTTTGTGTGGCTATTCTAGCTGAACAGCAATGTCTCAAATTATAGCGAGTTGTCGCCTCATATTTGATATTTGTTTCATTTATAAATGTGTTTACACGAATTTGCATGGTCAGTTGCCAAGCAGTCTACGCGATTTGATCAGGACTTTTTATGTGAAACTTGCATTCTGTAACGAACTGTATTTGACACAACAAACTGATTTTGCGGTTCGCTCGTGTTTTTGGTTTTCTGCCAGTGACTGTTCTGTTGAACAAGTTTGCCCACCCATGGTATATAACGTCTCTCCATTTCGGGTTTGCTATTTGCGGTGACCATTACTCATACGGCTTTACACGTCGCACGAACAACAACAGATGCATGGCATGCTGCATTTGAGTCCACATCGTGGAAATCTGGTTTTGGTGAAAAAATGATTTTAAATACCATCGGACGATGTGTATGAACGCTAGTGCGTGACTGCACCGGGAATTTTTGGTAGGAAATCTTCACAAGAAGACGCAATAGAATCATTCAGCAAACTTTTTTGCTAGGAAATCGATTTTACGCATCACCAATCCTGTAAATTGCAAGCTAGGCGTAGCGAGCGGGAGAGCAAAACTGACACCACTTACTGAACCACTACTAGCCTCCGGCGGTGTTGAGTCAACAGCCACAGCGGGTCGCACAACACATTAGAAAAAGTGATTTTATTTATCTTGCTTAACCAGACTTTATAAGTTTTACTCTTGCTTCAGTACAGTTCAAACATTTCTGGAAAGCTGAATTTGCAGGTATTCTTTCTGCATATCTAGTTTTTTTGCAAGCTTTCGAGGAATCTGCCTGCGATGCTCTGCTTTCATAACTTTGCGATGATTCGGACTTGCGCATAACGGCATTCCAACTGTTAAGTTCTACTAGAAAATCGTGCGAGGCCAGCTCAACGTGCGCAGCTTGTGTTTGAGATTGCAGTTCGCGTGCTTTCTCTAAATCTTGTTTTAGTCATTCACCATTTCGCTTGTAAGCCTTGCTTGCGATGCACAAGACTGAAAATGCGTAAAATACGTGAATCCATTACCTGCGCCAGGGGTTGGCACACAACGGCCCGCGAGGGCATTTTGTGCGGCCCGCAGGGCAGCCATGCGTACATAGATAGTACATATTTTGAGTCTATATGTTAAAGTAATTAATTTTATCGATTATATTAGAATTTCCGATATTTTTTGTTCCACACGTTTCATTCGAAACCACATTTTTACCCAACCGGAAGTGGCTATTGTCTGATACAATGCGGTCCCCTGTTGCAATGTGTAATATATGCGCACTGTGGTAAAATATAGTGCAATATATGTGGCCCCCGGTAGCAAAAAGGCTTTCAATGTGACCATCCGTAGAAAATGTGTGCCCACCCCTGTTCTACACACTCTGGCGCTGTGTTGATCGATTGCGTAGTAAAACATTTGCTGATTGATCCAACTGCGTCACGTTTGTAGAGACATATTGTTGGAATATCGATATGCGCAAATCCGTATCATCCTAAAGCTATGAAGCAGAGCATGGCAGGCAGGTTCCTCGAAAGCTTACAGCAAACCTGGAGCCTTCATTTACGATTGTCTACGACAATATATGGACCAGGGGTTCCCAACCTGTGATACACGTACCACTAGTGGTACGCGAAGGTCTTCCAGGTGGTACGCGAGTAACTTCCATTTTTCACAAAAAAACTGGATTCACAGCTTTCTAGTTTTAGTGTCGGGATTGTTTCTAAATAAACAAATTTTCCTGTAGCCGCTGTTCCTATTGTGTCGTAACATTATGACTTGCGATGCGCTGTTAGCAAATTTACGTCACGCATCTACCAGTTGGTGGAAGGTAAACAAAAACAAAAATTTCATTAAATTAAGTTGTGGTCTCTGATTGTTATTTTAATGAATATTATTCTACTGAATAAACCAAGATTAAATTAGTTGTTCTGGAAGAACTGGTACGCATTGACAATAAGATCAAATTTGTTATTGTGGAAGAAGTGGTACACATTGAAAATACGGGGTGTCAAGTGGTACGAGATCGTAAAAAGGTTGGGAACCCCTGATATAGACAATAGTAATTGAACTTTAAAACCAGCTTGTTCACCAGGTTCAAGACTGGCAAGGTTGCATAGCCATTTCATTTTATGCAGTTACACCTCCTAATTTGTTGTTCACCATGATCCGACGTAAACTACTGTAAAAAATATTTTACAGAGATCATCACTACCCAGTCACCCTTTGAAGAACAACACAAAGCAGCGCACAATGAAATACGTAGCTCTGATAGCGTTGTTGTTTGCGAATTGGTCTGGTCTCTCTGAGTCAGCTGCAGATCTTGGTATTGACGTTTTGCATCGCCCTGAGGATTGCAATATGCGCACAAGAAAAGGCGACAGTGTAGCAATGCACTACACTGGTACTTTGGCAGATGGCACTGAGTTTGACAGCAGTGTGAAACGTGGCACTCCGATCAGGTTTGCCCTTGGAACAGGACGAGTCATCAAAGGGTGGGATCAAGGCTTACTTGACATGTGCGTTGGTGAAAAAAGAAAACTGACCGTACCGCCCAGTCTTGGGTATGGGAAACGAGGAGCCCCTCCAAAAATACCTGGTGATTCTACGTTGATATTTGAAGTGGAGTTAATGAGTATTGATGAAAGAAAAGAACTGTAAACTCCTTGTACTCAGCTATTTCGGAAGATAAGATATAAAGTTGAGATAACAAGATGGAAAGCCGTAACTTTTTCCAAAGCTGCTTGTACAGTTTAGGGTGGTAGTTGTTTTACATAATTTGTATCTTATTAGTTAGTGCTTTTTAAGAATGAAACTGGATGCCGGAAAAAAACTTCTTGTTTTCATGAAAACGTTAAGTAAAGTTTGTAACACTATATTTCAGGCGTTGCCACCTGTAGAAGACTTACCGGTAAATTAAAAATCATGTTGTTCGTGAAGTGGGGATTTCGTTGCAAAATTTACTTTTTACCAAAGAAAATGTTTTTTTCTAATTCGTAACCACAAACACTTTTTGCATAATTTAGGTACATCCTGCTCTGGTCGTGTGCATGTAATTCTTGTGTTTACGTCTGCACTAATTTGTGATTATGTTTGAGATTTGTTTAGATTTGAAATTTATTCCTCCTTGGTGCTTCGTGCTGTCAGTCACGTGGTTGCACGCAATGATCAGAAGCGAAAATATCTGTTTTGCTTCAAGTTTATGTTATACACTGACATCTTATGCAGTGATATCTGAGTTCGGAATGTTTTGCTTTACTGTAGCAATGTTATTAACGCAAGCCATTTTTTCGTGTCATACGTATGCGTTGCAACCAGGGTTGTCAGGTTCTGAAGGAGAAAAAATGACAAATCTCTCATTAATATATGCGAAATGGCTTCAAAATAAGCGATGACTCTCTGTTTTGAACCCCACTATTATAGATGTTCACCTATTTAATCGAAAACTGTTAGGCTTCACAGGTTTAGGTGGACCAAATACGCCAAATTGCAATCACAAATATGCCAAATAACTTCAATAAATGTCAAACAGGCTGAAAAATCCAAACGTTTGAACTGAAAGCGACAGTTTTTTTAAAGAAACAAGCAACAATGTTTTTTTGCCAACACCACGAAAATAGGCAAAAAAACATGCCAAATAGCATTTTCTCACGCCAAACCAATTTCAGTGAGACCAAATGTCTGGAATTGGACATTAAAAATGTCAACCTGGCAACCCTGGTTATTGCACCCGCTGTGTTTTTATCATGTCTGGGATGGTTTTCTTTGCGACGGGATTGCTTACTAGCTGCTGCTGCAGATACTGCGTTGATCGTATTTTATCACTTTTTTATGTTAGATTGTTATAACTACAAAATACGTCTGTGATCTTTGCACTTTCGGCTCTCGGCCTCCATCGCCACATATTTCCAAGTTTTCAAGCTTTCAGGTGTTTACATATTTAACCGCTTACAAGCCAATTTTCATTGTTCGACAAGCCGCACCAAATGCTGTCAAAAATTATTTGATGTAAGTCGCACTTTCACACAGGGTAGCCTACTTCAATTCTGCAATAACCTTCCCACGTCCATATCCCAAACAGCAGATAACATGAAACTGCCCAGATTTATGGCGGCCAAGCGCACGTACGGGCACAGTCAATCTCACCCTCACTGTTGGCCTATTTTTCCGCACAGGATGAGGGAAGGCGAGGAGTTACTTTGACAAAGTGCACCAAAGGGAAGATTGAACGTCAGAGAAAATGTCAGCAAAAATGTCAGCTGCACAAAGTGATGAAAAAAAATGTAAGCCGTGGCTTGAAACAGGTGAAATGCGGTATTTTTCACTAGGATCACGCACCCCCCCCTCAGCACGAACTTGGGTGTCACGTTCTAGAACCGATGTGCCCCTTTCGAAAACAGTTACATGACACTAATGTTGCAAGTCGAAGCGCTAAACCTTTCGAGTCTAGGCAGTAGGGTACGCTATTGCCACTGAGGTTTGTACTGTATCACGCACGATTGTTCAAAACCGCTTTTCATTAAGTAATTGCTCCGGCGTTTTCAACGACAATAAAGCTCTGCACAATGACACGAATATAAGAAGAAGATGATCAACAGGCCCGTAGCCAGGTTTTAAGGTTTTGGGGGGCAAAATACATTTATGGGGGGAAAGATTTTTGTTTTTAATATATGTTTAAATCAAACTTTTTGGGCACAACACAATTTGAAAGGGTACAAAAATATATGCGGGAGTCACTACTCCCGCATGCCACCCCGTGGCTACGGGCCTGATAATTATCACTAAGGCATTACGTCGCTGCCAACGACCAGCAATCCGGTTTATGAGAATCCTGGTATAGTACCGCGCGGGGTTATATAATTTAAGGACTCAATATTATGCCACAATTTCTGTGCTGCAATTGGTGATGGTGGTGCGACTGCGAATGAGATTGTTTGATGACGTAAGCAGAAAAACACATGCTGAGCGCTCAAGGTCTGTTGAAAGTACTGCGTCATGTGAACCAGCAAGTGAGCAGGTTTTTGGCAGCTCTGGAAATGCCTCAAGACGCAAAAGTGCTTCTTGTGGAAGCGCTTAATTTAAGCGCAGCTGTGACGATTGTTGATGATGTTTGGCCAAATCTGGTGTGTTTGGAAATTTTTGTTCTTTTGACTAATAAAAAAAGTTTTACGCAACCAGCAATATGCGTCCTTTTGGGATGAGCTTTTTCACAAGTGCACTAGAACAAGCTACTTGTCAGTCGTTTCTACATTGTCAGAGATTGGCTCTACATTTGTGGATATCTTATATATACTGGCATCACTTTGTGTCCCGACCACGCAGGAATCGAACTGTGTTTACGGAAGAAGAACGTCTTTACCCGAAAGTAAACACATTATGATCACATGTAAGAATTTGATAGAAATTCTGCAAACGAAACTGAGTTTGGTAAACACCTGAAATTTCTTGCTAGTGTTGCAGACCACTGGATCTAGGGCAGTGGTTCTTAACCGGGGGGTCTCGCCCCCCAGGGGGCGCCAATAAATTTCCAGGGAGACGCGAGCCCTAAAGCGCTATACGACATTGAAAATTTGATCAATAAATTTACCAATAAAGTACATCTGCTGTTACAATTTATTTATAGCCAGGGTCTTGAAGCAAAGGACAAGTACTTAAGGAAGGCATGGTAAAGAAAAGGTTAAGAACCACTGGTCTAGGGCCTGAACACTTGAAGGCAAAAAACGGTTTGATGAATGGCTCGATCATTTTCACTTGTTCTATCGCTAACTTCATTCTAAGAAGGTTTGTATCTACACACGTTGTCAATGTCATCCATGGGCGTTGGAAGGATTTTTTCCAGGGGGGCTAATAGTGGATTTTTCTCATAGCTAGCCAAAAGTGGTAGAATTTCATTTTTCGAAACTGAACAAACAACCTTTTTTGTGATGAAAGTAAAATGTCAAATTTCAAAATCCAGAGGGAGCGAATGCCTTTCTCCCCATGATTGTCATCTTTGCGACTAAAAATTATTTCTTGCATCGTGTGCTTTATTGTTCTGATAAATCATAAAGCTGTAATTTTGCTTGAACAAATAAGCCAAAGAACTTCACAAAGCAAACAGCACAAGGCCAAGAGGTCTTGCGAAATATTACCACCGTTCTGAACATTCTCTTTTCATCACTTCACAGTTGAAAACCAGATTGATGCCAGAATAAAGATACGGCGATTCGAAAGCAAAATAACGGTAAAGAGTCCTTTATTCGAATCGAACGTCATCAGAAGAGAGCATAATTTTCACAGCAAATGTTTTTCGGTTCTGCAAACCTGCAACACACGTACGCTCACCGGACTGTTTTACGTCACAGATCATTCGTCAAGCTCAATGTCATCATGCCGCGAAGTTTTCGCTGTGGTTGGCACAAGTTCATGGCGTTCAAAACAACATCTCAAAGTCCACGCTGCACAGACTGATCTGCATAATTGCGTTACTTTTAGGAAAACAGTCTTAAATTATTACGCACTGTGAACCTCTGCGTCACATTACCAGGAGGTCAGTGTCGACATTCTCTCCCAGAAAGGTCGTATAAAGACAATATTTGTCGGTTTGCATTGGAGACATTCAAAACATTTTGTATGGCAACGTGAGCACTCTACTTGGCATTTCGTGCCTTCAAAGGTCGATAAATACTTGGAAGCTTATGCTGTTTTGGTTCACTGTTTTTCGGATTCGATGAGATATTTAGAGATGTCGGTCAAGAGAAGGATCTGGAAGTTTCTAGACTTCTTCCATTTTCTCGGTTTGCTGTAGTCGTTCCAGCATGCTGCACAAATGCTGCTGCCTGTAAACAGGTAATTGATGTGCATGACACTCGCAAATAAACAGCACTTGTTTGAATAACTTAGAACGACCTTTTCTCCAAATGGCTGCGAGCACACCCAATTCTTGTTGAGCGGGAGAAGTAGCCATTTTTGGAAGACTCGAATAAAACAATATTTCCAGTTTTTTACGTCTTTTTTTCTCCCCGCGAGTTTGGGCAAAATAAAGGAAAGTTAGGCGCTTACGTATTTGATGCTAGAATCAAAAGATGAACAAGAAGCCAAAGAGGTTTTCGTATCTAATTAAGTGAACGCCTAACTTTCCTGTATTTCGTAGGAGCCTTCATTAACATTTCTTTGAAATTTCTGTTCGTGCCAGGTTCATTTTTATATCAAATGACCAAGCTACCCGTAGCTATGCTTGATTCAGGAAAAAACTAAAATTCATCCGTCATTCGCAGATTTTTGTCAAATCAGAACTGAAGGGGATGCGCTTTTTCCCCCTGCACTCTCAGCAGTCTCTACACCAGTGTGTTCGAGAAACGCTGTTCTAACCAGAGTTGCGGAGACGGATGTAAAATATCCGACTCCAACTCCGAACTTTTGAAAATTTCCGACTCCTTAACATAAAGGGAATGAAATTTGGCTGTTGTTAAAATCAATGACAGTCGTGGCGCTCAGCACGAAATCTCTGTTTCAACAAAAGTTTCAAAAGAAATTGTACGGTTTCAACAGGAATTCCCAGTTTAGGAGTGTGATGTAAAAAATTATCCAATTGAACATCCGGAGTCAGACAAAAAGTCCGACTCGGACTACACCCAAAAACCTCCGACTCCTTACGACTCCGGATCCGACTCCGCAACCCTGGTTCTAACACTTGGGTTTCCGAACTGCTTTAATGCTACGTAAAACTTACGTTTTAACGATTTGCATCAGCAGTTTTTCATCTTTGTGCTTTTTTTGCTTGGCCAGGTTCATTTCCTCCAAAACTTCCTGCTCGAATGAGTGGAGCACTTCCAGGGTCTCTGGAGGTACCGGTCTTCCTGATTTGCACAAAAGCACTTTGTACGAATTTTTTTAAATCAAAAATACCATGTGCGCCAGAACATAAGCATTAAGAGGCTTGGAAGTGGTGCAAAAGCGACCTGCTGTGGTGGAGTGGAGCACTTTTACAAAAAAAGCTAAACCAGACACACCATTTTTAGATTTTTATGGTTGAAAAGATTTTCTGTTTTGTGAAATTTGAGAAAATCATGCAAATGAGATCCTCTGCCACTGGTGGCCTCTGGGGTAGTTTGGACATTTCCTAATCTTGCGTATTATCCATTGGGCTGGTCCCCTTTTTCGAAACTCCCTTTTCAGCGACAGCGCCAATTCCTTGGGTTCTAGCACTTGGTGACACAGCGGTAGACATTTTAATTGTCTAGCAACCGGCTTCCTCCACAGCAACCACCTGCATCTACTTTCTACATCAGGGGTCTCAAACTCAAATTGCTACAACGGCTAAATGAGGACTTCTAAAGTAACCCAAGGGCCGCATTATCACGCTGACCAACGATGGTGGTACCTGAAACTAACTAGAAACGACTTTTACGTCTTATTTCCTGCGAAAGGTGTCATGCGTCATAGGCAAATCATATCTAGCCGCCTCAGCATTTGTTTGAAAGGAATTTGTTCACTCGCCAGCTGAGCACTTCTAAACATCGGCGAATAAACTAAATAACGCAAATGTTAATTATTTTCAAAATTCCCAAAAAGCATCGCGGGCCGCACAAAACACCCTCGCTGGACACATGCGGGCCGTGTGTTTGAGACCCCTGTTCTACAACATCTTTGCTTCTGTGTGGTTGAAGTTTGAATTTGTTTTTCAGCCATTTTTAGGAGTTTGGTGCATCCTACTTTCCTACACACAACCTTTGCCTCGCCGTTTTTTGTAAGATTTTATGAAACCTAAAATCAACAACCATGCGAGTTACGGGCATTTCGACTGAGTATGTATTAAAACAAGGGGTGGATGGCAAGGCGTTCTCACAGTTTACCTTACACATCGTTACAAATTTTGTAGCCTGACGTAACTTCATCTGGGTTGCAATACGCAACAGCTATGACGTTGCATGTCTGAACAGGGAGCACCTTACAAATTTGGTTGTCCGAAGTTGCAGGGCTGCAGTCGCAGCATGACTCGATAATGCTTTAGCGATTACTCCAAGAAAACTCAGCGCACTCGCTAACGTCCCTGCTGCTGCTCAGAAGTTAGGATTTGGGTTTAAAACTAACGATTCGAGGAAGAACTGCAGCTTGTATTTTTGTATAGAGATAGACGAATGATGACTTAGCGTAATTTGAAATATTTGGAAAGGTTTTCCGTTAATGGGGCACCAATTTTAAGAGTATAGATCAAGCATTTTTCCAGTCTCTTCTCTGGCCAAACCACTGTCACAGATTCAACAACAGCTACAGTCTTACTGAATGCGCTGTATTGTTCTTGACCATAGCGGCAGATGTTGATGAAACGGGCTATGTCTTCAAACACCACGAAAGGAGAAGGAAGCCAAGGACGGTCGTAGAACTCCTGCACCACGTCGAATCGGTGGTAACACCAAAAGATACTAGAGTGACCTTGGATATGCTCAAATGTGTAGCTGTAAAAGGAAATTTAACATTCTCTAAATAAATCTACAATTTACTCAAATAGGAAAAACAACAATTTCTCGAATTGTTTTCCTTGGAAAATATATTTTTTCATACGTTTTCAATCTTCTGTTTTTCTTCTAAGTTATTCAAGTCATATATGGAGGCTATCTGAATCGGGGCGCAGCCTTAAAGTGTTTGATATATCTGCCAACTTTGATTAGACTTTCACCTACCGGCTAGAGCAGTGGTTCTAAACATTTTGGGCCATGGGCCATCTTTTCGAAAGTATATCCTATGGACCACTTTTTCTCACATAATTTATTGCACAGTGATAGTTACAATTTTCAGGAATGTTTTAACGGGGATTTATGGAACTCTCTGTGGACCACTAGAAATTCCTGTTGGTCCACCGGTGGTTCACCTGCACCACGTTAAGAATCACTGGGCTAGAACTATCACAAGCGGAGCAACGTAGTTTGGACAGATGATATTATCATGACAAGGTCTTACGCAATGAAAGCAAGCAAGCTAAACCAGAGATATGAAAACTTGATTCAATGACTCAACTCGAGTCGGACTCGACTTGAGTCGAAACCAACCCGAGCCAAACTCGATAAATATTTTCCGATGAATAGACACTGTATCACTCGAACTGAGAAGACTAAATAACTTGGATCAAATAAACAAAGCTTTTTTTAATCAAGTTGTAATGTAGAAACACTTCGATGCACTTTGCAATCACGTTCAGGATGCAACAAACTATAAATGTCCCACAAAATAAAATTTTTGTACAGAATTTGAGCAACATGGGCTCAATGCAAGGCCTCTGCGCTTGCAGTAGACTCAATGCAAGGCTTCTCCTAAACAAATGTGGCCACAGCAACGCCTTCCCGTGCTACCCCCTGATATCGCAAACGTTGCTGTGCAAATGGCGCGAACGATCTGTCCAACGCTATAATTTGGGCAGTTGCCACTATGAAACGCGCAAACTTCACTTGAAATCTAGCTTATTTTGACTTGGAACTGGTAGATTTTTAACTGATTTTATAGACCATATTTTAAGACCAACTTATCCCGTTTTATTCTGATCTACCTCGCGTTAATCGTACTTTTGCTTGATTGTGTATGAATCGTTGTGTAATCGTTTTTTTCGCATGAATAGTTGTAATTTCGTGCAGTTTAGTCAACTAGTCAGCACTAGCCACTAACAGTCAGTCAGTGAGCACCAGTGGTGCCACTCCCAGTGTTTTTCCACTAGATCTAGCGTTTTTGTATTTCATCCAGTGTTCTAGTGGTTTTTCATAGCTATCTAGTATTTTTATGAGCGAACTAAATGTAATTAATTATACGCTTTTGCGTAATTGTAACTGTAATTGAGACAGTTTTTCAAAGTAAGAGCTGAAGAAGCCTACCTTGTAGGCGAAACATATACTCTGTGAGATCTTCAGTGTCTGAACTTTGCTAGGAAAGGATTCTTTTCAGGACAGTGTAATTGAGATTTTTTGACTTTGTGCAATTGTAATTTGCTAAAAATTCTACCTAATTACATCTTAAATTACATAAAAGCATATACTCTGTTTTGAGTTAAACCATTACGAAGTCACTGTGGTCGTCTGCTGAAAGTTTTAGTGACCTGTATAGACAAACACAAGCGTTGCTGCTATCCCCGGTTTTCTTTATCTCTGGTTTGCAATGAGTTGCGCAATGTCTTTGTTTGCATTGCAACGCATTTTCTGGCCATTTTCATTGTGTGTAAGTTTGTTTTTGGCTTTCACAGCTAACTTGCATTGAATTACTTTAGAAGGTTAATCAATAGTTTGTGATCTAGTGTTTTTTGTGATTTCTATCGTGAAACACAGTACTTTTCCGCAACAACGGAGTGGCAGGCAGCACTGGTGAGCACCGGGCACTTAGGAGTCGGCACGTGGGATTGATGACTGGATGAGCAGCTATGTACGTTACTGTGATGGGCCACAGCGTAGTACCCCTAGCCCACAGTGTACAGGATAAAAGTGCAAAAATTCTAGCAAAATTTTGCAATTTTTCTAGCTTGAAAGGTCTGTTTAGACTTGGCAGCCCTGGTCAAGTCAAGATGTTACTGTTCAGACGTTTGTGTCCGTGTGGGCGGGGTCAAATCACAACCATTCACCGTGACTGTTGGCCTCCGGCACGGTTGTGTGCTTTAACCACTTTGTTTCATAGTCTCATCTAGATCAGGGCTGGGCAAACATTGTCTACGGAGGGGCACATTGAAAACTTTATTGCTACTGGGGCCGCATATATTACATGTATCACATCTATAATCGCTTTATAAACTTTAACAAAAACACTTTATATTAGCTACCACAAAATGAAGGTACCAGTAGTAACTTCCGGTTAAGTAAAAATGCGGCTTCGCAAGAAACGTTTGGAATAAAATCTCGAAAATTCTAACCTAATCTATAAAGTTACTTCAACATAGAAGCAAATTTGTACTATCTATGTACGTTTGGCTGCAAAATACCCTCGCAGGCCATAGTTTGCCCACCCCTTGTCTAGATGAATTTGATAGACAGTCACAGCCGAGTCGACAACAGTGTCACTGTTAGAAGCTGCAGGATCAACACGTATGAGTTTATGCGCACGAATTGTCCGCTTACATCCTTTGAACAGGATCTTCAACATGCACTTGATTGGTTTTCAGCTGCATGCGACCAAGCGGGACAGAAAATTAGCATCAAAAGACTGAGGTATGATGTCTCTGCAGAAACCCAAGCCTGTGCATGCTGCAAGTAAACGGCTGTGCACTGCAGCAGGTCGAGAAGTTCAAGTACCTTGGGTTAGTATTCATGAGTGACGGAAGGTAGAACAAAGAGATTGATACACGGCTTGCTACAGTAAACGCAGTTCGACGTGAGCTTTATCGCTCTGTGTTCACAAAGCGGTAATTCACAAACACTACAAAGACGTCAGTTTAAATTGCTTTTTGTTCCGATCTTCACGTATAGTTATGAATTTTGGTTAAGGATAGGAAAAGTGCTATCTCAAGTACAAGCGACAGAGACAGAATTTTTGCGAAGAGTTCACACGGTGACACTTCGCGACAGAACACACAACTGTGCCCTTTGAAATTGGTAAAAGCCTAAAGGTCGAGTTACTTCTTCAAGTTAAGAGATCTCAGATACAATGCTTCAGTCACGTGACCAAAATGTTCTATCCTAGGAAACACTGGCAAGGCAAGTCCTGGTGGTTGGTGGCTACACGCAAGGGAAAGCAGCCCAAAGGTCGACCGAGGACCAAATTGTGCAATTACATCTACGACTTGATTACATCTGTGACAACCAGCCAGCAGAACCAGACGCGTAGCCAGGTGTTAAAGTTTTGGGAATACACCTTTAGGGGGACAAGATTTTTGTTTTGATTATATGTTTAAAATAAATTTTTCTGGTCGCAACAAAAATTGAGGGAGCTCAAAAAATTTTTCGGTGGTCACTGGCCCCGAATGCCCTCCGTAGCAACGGATCTGAGAAGAACTGTCTGAGATTGCTGCGAACCGCGGTGTGTTTCGAGCCTTCCCAGGGCGACTGCTCCCACGACCCTCCCCAAAGGAAAAGCGGTTATGAAACTGAATGAATTATTTACTTGAAGGCAGATGTAATGTTTTGGACTTTACTTTAATGTAAACTTATGAGTCGTACACGCATTGCAAAAAAAGGTTATGTCGGCCAAAGCTCAGCCAAAACACATACGTCTCATCGGCAAGGACCCGCTGCATGTCTGGCAGACAAAGTATAAGCTAAGGTTTTACAATCTTGCGATACGCTTTTTAGGTGTTTCAAAGCATTCGATACCATTAAATATCCGATCTTCGTGAAGTAACCGACCTGAACATGGCGATGAGAAGATTCAGCATGAGAATGTTCGAGAACAGCATATAGAAAACATGAAACAGGGTTCGGAGAAGACCGGCGTAATCTGCAACACAAGCAATATTGAAAGGTTATTTATCCTATGATCTAACACTGGTTACGAAAGATAAAACATTCTTTCTTCCAACTTTTATTTTCTTTCAGTGCTATTGCTCTCGGCAGAGAAGCTGATTTGCTACCTATGTGAAATCCTTATCCCAGAATTGTTTCCAATTGCTAAAAACATACGTGGAATTCATGCGTTCTTTCTATCTTTGCAATGCGTTTCAAATTAGGACGCGAATGTCTGATGACACCCTACGGACTTCGATCCCAACGGTAATTGAAAAACGAGCAACAACCGAGGTTGTTTCTTTTGATACGTGCCACTTCACAGGTTCCATGCAAAGTTAAGAAAAAAATGTCTATTATCAATTAACACCTTAAGAATTTGGATAAGAACTAATCGTTTAAAAATATCGTTTTAGATATTTTTGACGTTATCTCCATCCACAGTATCCTGTATTTACATCAACAAATTCTACGCTTCTGCATCCTTGGAAGCTCCAAGCCCAGGTACCTCTGCGTTTAACTTCTGGTTGCAGTGTTTCGATCAAATATGCGAAGCTCTTCCAATCATTTTATGACTAGCCATGAAGCAAAATTTTTGCATATTAACTTTTTCATGCAATGTCCATTATATGCCGCTACAGGTCATGACATCGCTAACGATAATATTGGCACCAATACTGTCAAAAGTAAACAGTTCAGGGATTTGTTTCCAGCATTGCTCTTTCACCACAACGTTGTGGATGAAAACAACTTCTTCGAGTTAATTTCACGCACAAAATTAGGCCGCAAGGAAAACTACACAGAACCGGAGATTTATTTTCTGCTTTTGCACACATACCGTCTTGATCCTTTGTCAAATCGCCATGAGGTGAGCCGTAGAGTTGCCAATATGGTGGAGCAAGTACGTGGTTGTAAACATGGAAGATAAACTCGTGGAAAGAGTTTATTTGTGCATGTGGTTTACTAAAAGCAAACAAAAACGACGAAATAATAATAGCAGAGAACTTTACCGAACTATATTCTATTCTTAAATTGATGCGACGCTGCCAGCGCTGGACCAAGTTATTTTCAACTGGGAAGCGCTCAATTGGTTTTCTGCTGCGTGTTGTGCAAATTCTAACTGCCTTCATCTGTATCCATAAGCGTACGGCATGGGGATGCAGGAGATGCGGTCGCATCCCCAAATCTGGAAAGTCGGCCATTATTCGGGCACAAATTGTGAACATTTGGGCAAATTATACAGCTACATTCACATTTAAGTGAGTCAGTGTCTATGTTGCCATAGTTCATGTTCATGGGTAACAAAGATGTATCACCCAACATAGCTTGGGCAACAAAAAGAATTACCTCAAACCTTAAGTGGGGTTCTTACAAATAGGGTAAAACCGTTTTTGGTTTTGGGTAAGTACCATGCAATACCTCACCTGTTTTGGGCAAAGGTAAAAGTTGTACTTGATTTGGGGTACTTTTCCAAGTAAATTACCCAAATTCTTAAAAGAATAATCCACGTTTTTAAAGTGCATCAATGGCACAAGGTTTGTTGAGACTATTTTGCCATTCATTTTGCCACTACTGGCAAATAGTCACTTCCTTTAAAGTTAACTAGAATCATTTGGGAATTCCAACAGCCTTCGTCAAATTTGAGATTATTGAAAAACATCATTCAGGTTTGGGGTAAAATTAGAAACATTTGTATAAATTAGGAGCATTTGGGTATGGTCCAACAGCTTCAATTAAGTCTAGGCAAATCAGAAAAGCTTTATATAAATTTGGGTGAAATTAAGAACATTTGCATAAATAGGAAAGATTTGGGTAAAGTCCGTCATCCAAATCAAATTTGGCAGTTTTTAACAGCTTCATTCAATTGTGGGTAACTTTAAACAGTCATATTCAAAGTTGGGCTTAATAAAAAAGCTCCATTGAAATTCGAATACAGTTAGAAACATCTTAAGTGAACTTTACGAACTTTAATCAATAATAGATAAAATTAGAATCATTTGGGTAAATTTCAACAATCTCAAAACACATTTGAGCAAATAAGAGCAACTTCATTAAAGTTTGTGTGAAATTATAAATATTTTCATAAATTGGAGAAATTAGGGTAAATTCCAACACACTAAATCAACTTTCAGCAAGCGGCAATAGCTCCATTTAAATTTGGGCCAAGTGGAACAGCTGCAATACACTTTGGGTAACTTCAAACAGCTTCATTCCGATTGGGTAATATACAAGAGCTTCATTGAAATTTGGAACAAATCAGAAACATTTGGGCAAATTCCAACAGACTCAAATCGAATTTGGGTAATTGAAACAGTTTCACGCAAACTTGGGTACTATTGGAAAGATCTGGGAAATGTAGAAGAGGTTCATGCAGATTTGCGTATGTTATAAACACTTGGGTAAATTGCAACAGCCCAACGCAAATTTGGGTTAATTGAAACAACGTTATTCAAATTTGGGTAGACTTTTAAATATCATAAAACTAGGAACATGTAGTGGCAACCCACAATTTTAACTAAACCCTAACTTTTGTGAACATCAAACTGGTGATGCTGTTAAGTGTTTTTGGCTATAACAACAAAAATGTGGCCGCAAATGATGTGAGTTGATACTGTGAAGTTTTCCTGTTTCAGGTTTTTCATGCTATGAAGTTTTCAAGGCTACATTTGTTGCTGATATGCTTTTCTAGGCCTACTTAGCAAAAGCAGCTGTGGATCGCCTTTTTATAATAATGTAGCTTTGATTCAATATTGTGAAGTTATCATTGTTGGAAGTAGTACTTGATCAATGTGAGCTGCAAATTGTTTTGTTGTAATGATGTGGTGTGCTGTGATATGATACTGTAATGTTTTCGTGTTTCAAATTTGCTTCACGTTGTGAAATTTACAAGTATGAAATCTATTGCTGTGAAGTATTCATAAATACAATTAACCAAGTAACTGCAGCTGCAATATGTTGTGTGGTAGTGTTGTAGCTGTGATTTCATACTGTTCAGGATTTCATATTTTCCATTTGTTTCATTCAATGACTTTCACATGTTGCATCCTGCCAAATTTTAATGCTTTAATTTGATGCTGTGAAGTGACGTTTTTATGAACAGTGGCAACTGTACTATCTATTGCACTGCATAATTCATTAATGCAGTCCAGTGAAGCACTGCTATTTTTATAAAATATTCTTGTTGATGTTGTAAGTCATTTGTCATTGGAAATATGCTTTTGGACATATTCCTTGGTAGTTGATCATATAGGCTGCAGTAATATTGTCAGAATCAGTTCCATGTTGCTATTCTTCTTAGCATGTTGTGTTCAGTGCACATTCAACTGTATAAACTGAAATGTTTTTTTTTTGTTTTCGTAACGTGACTTTAGAATTTGCAAAGTCATGATTAGAAGCTGTAGGCCTAATGAAAAGAGTGATTGCTAGTGATGCACTCTTTTTAAGATTGAGTTTATTTACCTCGTTATTTGTATGATTTGGTAATGAAGAGGTGTATAAACAATAGTAATTTCAAACTCAGTGTTGAGAAATCTGTCAGTTTGCAGTTCATCAACGAGATCGAGATACCTACATCAACGAACTTGCACGGCCATGCTTTGCCGCCCTGAATTCAATTTGTACATGAAACATTGCAGGAGCGTGACTCGACGCACAAATCGATTTGTTACTGGCAATTGGCTATTGCATGGTAATTAGACATGCAGACACCTTGATTTGCTTACAATGGTACGTTTTAGTCTTAACATTAAGACTTTCTGCTTATACGTTATTTGGGAAAACCAAATTTGGGCAAAAATTTTTTGCATCCCCCAAAATAGGCACTCCCGTACACTTATGTCTGTATTTAAACATTTGCTGCATCCATTGAAATCAAAATGTTCTATAAATTGGAGTTGCATTCTTCATATCAGTTTTCATTTAGTCTTGCTACGTGTCTGCAGGGCATCAACCTGCAGGTTTACTACCATCCCTGTCGGTTCGCCTCTCTAAAGCTGACTGGAAATTTGTACGTTTTTTGATTATGCATAACAAGCTGTGGGTGAGATCGTACGCTTGCAAATTTATCACGACTGACAAAGGCTTGATGAACACTTGGTTTAAATCAGTTAAACTCTTACCTGGTAATAAATTCCAACCTAGCGTAATGCGTAACTGTACTTCAAAACGGCCCCTCATCTATATGTTGAACCGGAAAATGAAAATTTGCTAATTTTATGCGGAGAAAAGCAGCCTGATTTGGAATAATTGCCAACATATACGAACAATATTTGATATATGCCCGGCGTGAAGTGACCATAAAATCGTTTACACAGAAATTTCATTTCATTTCTTCAAACCGATCTGCAGTAAGTATTTTAAAAAGAAATGAATATATGAAAGCCCACCTAAAGTCATGTAGCAAAACCTCCAATCACAATTTTTCAAACGTTTGCGAATGTATCAATTTGTTTGAATGTGCTCGCATGCAAAACAGGTCGACAAGAGCTTGAACATAAAAGGAAAATAGACGAGATCCTGCGATGGTAAACTTGTTGCAGCACATTATTGACTGTGCTCTATCAAGCAGCAACCGTTTCTTCTCAGTAGAAACTACAACATAACAAAATCTTGTTGAAAACGGTGTCCTTATCTGCCTTGTGCTAAAACACGCTAAGATGGAAAACACCCGGGTGAAAACGTGATTGGACTGTATATGATGTATCGGCTCACCTCTTTTGTGTTGGCTTCAACTTTACACTTTCGTCAATGATACCGTAACAAACAATAATGTTTCCTATGATGAACAAGAAAATGACCATATCCTTTAACTGAAAGCAACAAAAATGTGTTCAACGTTATTCCAAACTATTCAAAAAGAAACTTGACAAACTTTATTTTTGGAAAAATTTATATGACGTAAAATCAGAATTGGAATTTTGAAATTGTTTGATATAACATGTAACACGGTGCACTGACAACTAGTTACCACTGAAAAAACATAAAGAAATTGGCTGATTTCATTAATTGACGCTCTTCATATTTCAAAATTTGGCAACACAGCTAGTGCGTCAGCTTATGAGGTGGGAACCGTTTTTCATGGTTTATCCTACAGACAGTTATGAGGCACGTTAACAAAATTGGGGACCGTAATATTTCTTGTGGCCCAGATTTGTTTTCAACTAACCTTTAAGAGCAATGTTCTTAACATTTGTTGAAAGTGGAAAGCTGTTAGTAGGCCGAAGACAAAGTCAAGCAACACTTTTTGTCGTGAGTACAAAGAAAAGTACACATTACAGTGCACTTCAGAATCAAGGAAGGGGTTGAGGTTCAAATTGCACAAAATAATCTAGGTGGTACAGTCACTTTCTGCGCATCACAAAACTTTACTCACCATTTTCCTCATCATGTAGACCTTTGGCCCTAAGTTCTGAGAAACCAGGTAGATCTGAAAGCAGCGAATGAACATCGAGAAAAGGGCGATGCAAAGCAAAACCTTGCCAGCGTACCACCTTGTATCGTTGTAGTGTCCAGTCCACATGATTATTTGACCTGACCAGCCAAAGTAAAGGTACGATTTCTAAAAGGTTCCAGTAAGCAATTTGGTAAAAATCTAGCGAACAGTACTTCTGTACAAATTCTGTAACCACGCTGGCGACTGTTTTTATAAGCAGGCAATCAGTGCTGAGTGCTTTAAAAACAAACCATTTTTAAATCTGAAAACGCAGGTATGAAAACATCAAGGCGATACATTTCATTAGGAATTTGCTGACCCTAGTTCTCTCTCAGTCTGAAGCGCATCCTAAAAACTTCCAAATATGAATGAGTGGACAAGGCGAGTCAGTACCTAAGTACCTAAGGTATATCGTCAGGTTTTGTGCTCTTGGTAGTCAAAGCGCTTCGCTTCATAAACTCAGTCAATAGGTTCTTAACCTTTCATGGTCCTCATTTGGAACACATTTTTGAGCGCCAGTGAAACAAAGACTTTTTGTAATACAGACTTGAAACTTTGGAGATGTCTGCTACACAGGCTTGACCTAATGTAGCTGAAGTTTTGTGTCAATCTAAATACAATTTTG
>JGI24022J15233_10001043_pt1 | contig 21357 bp, 15 predicted proteins | sample Ectturendosymbi2_FD_15233 | JGI IMG/M metagenome (IMG submission 15233) | reverse complement strand
TACACGAAAAGCGGAAGTGCTAAATAGCCTTATAATAAATACTACGGCCAAAGCAAACGATACAACTGACATCTTGCAAACGTTTCGATAACAACTGCTATCAACTGTTATCTATGCACAGAAGATGATAACAGTTGTTATCGAAACGTTTGCAAGATGTCAGTTGTATCGTTTGCTTTGGCCGTAGTATTTATTATGAAAGTTTAAAACAAAAATAAAGTTGAAAGCTAATATTTTCTGAAATAAAATGAAAAGTTTAAAACTAAAATAAACAAATATTTTCCGTTTCAAAACATTTATTTTCTACATCGTTTATCTTTCATAAAAATTATGCCTGTATCTAATATTTGAATTATTAGGAAGAACGCACATTTAAACTTTGCCATGCGGGCCACTTTGCATAGATACGCGACTGATAATAGTCATTCTTTTGGCATTCATATGTTCAGCAACAAAGTTGACCTCAAAAATAATAATAGAAATTATAGAAAACCATTCTGAATTGTATGTGTGCGCGAATAGCTGCAATAAACTTCTTTCTGGTCGATCTTGATAAATCATGAAATTACTTATGATACTGTAATGTAAATGCACCTGTTCCCCTGTTTCCCCACTTTCCAAAGGCAGGGACAGTGCCCCCGTCATCCAACCCCGTTCCGGCGTCCCTGGCGGTGCTACTGTCTTCTGCATACCGACCAAGCTTGCTTGCCACATGGGTCATCAGTACTTGTATAGCGTCTTCTTTTCAAACATTATCTTCAATCCACTTGTGGTTAAACCTTACGATTTAAAAAATGGCGTCAAGCTTCTGGAACTAGAATCTTGAAAATTCGGTGCCTGTTTCTTGCAATAACTGAGATTTGAATTCTTCAGTTGTTCCAATGTTTTCAATAAGCCAACCACTACAGGACAAATGCGAGAGGATGTTAAAATATGTTCTCCCTCAACTTGTTGCATTGCTTCCTTGCAAGGCAGTGGAGCGCTCATGAACTCACTCAACGCCCAATAATCTTGATTTGCTATGTTATCCCACGATTGGTTCATAGTGAGAGATGCATTGACTTCTCGTGATCTTTGAAGACACTTTGCAGCACAACAGGCTGCGAATTCCATCTTGTCACATTCTTTGCTCTTCATGCTATTTTTTGCTTAGCAAGTATGATGTAGGCAGAATTACAGAATTGTTTACAGAATGTACAACGTTGGCTACTTTTGCCAACTGATTTCCAATGTAAAATTTTGAAAACTGGATTATGCAGGCAAATCTTTTATGCAAAGTTGTTTTGTGTGAGTAAAGCTGCTTACTCGTTCTGGTAGGCCAAGTAAGCAAGGAAAGTATTTTAAATCTATGCCATCCTCTTCAAATCTTGTTCAGAAACAGATTCAGGGAACAACCGTTCTTTGTTGTCTCCAGTAGCCTAACTTCTTCGCCAGTTTTATGTAGAATAACCTCAAGAAGGGAAATCTGAGTCGCTTTAAATATAAAGAAAGCATTTTCTGACACAACGTTTGTTACTTTACATTTTGTTTGAAATGTTCTACAACGTTGTCATATGACCTGACAATGTTACAAGCTCTATGCTTGTTTACAAATGAGTCTGTTGTTCCCAGGATAAAACTATGCGTAGTTTTCATTTTGTGTCAATGAAGTAAACAGTGATGCCCAAAGGAGATTTTTCATGTTTCGGTTTGTCTAGAGACCTGTTGTGAGGTAACCGTAAACACGTGACAAACATGCAAGTTCACATCGCATAAATCCTTCTATTTGAATAACTGTTGGTATCGAAAGAGCAGAAAATGAGATTGCAGTGTTTAGCTAGCGCGATGCCAAAACATTTTAATGCCATCAGCAGCTAAAAAGCGCAAAGTTTCTAAGGAGAAAAAGAGCAAGAATCTGGCAGTGTTAGCTAAAACGCCGCGACTGAAACGATTTTTTCCAACAAAACCTTTAAGCAGTGGCCTTAACCAGAGCACCTGAAAATGTAGGTGAAAATCACGACTTAAGTTTCGAAGCACCTTTCACAATCAGCCTGGCTTGCCATATTGACATGTTATTTTAATTATATTTATTGCTGCAAGGTTGGGCTAAACTTGTGGAAATGACTGAGAGTGAAAGAGGCAATTAATATGACTGAGAGGGAAAGAAGCAAAAATATGAACTGGAACGAAGCCACACAGTAACAAAAACTGACATATCAACAGGCTAGCAAGGTCTGGCTCTCAAAAATACCCTTATTTGAAGAACTTACCTCATGTGACAATCCAATGTGCAAAAAACAACAACACATTGACATGCTAGAACAATTTTACGCTAACATAGTAGTGGCATTAAAACGAGCAGCAAGTGAAGTCTTAACTAACAGTCCAAAACAAAAGCATAATGTTCCCGGGTGGAACAAGGATGTAAGAGAAAAGCACAAGGATGCCCGACGAGCATACTTATACTGGATTGATAATCATAAACCCAAAAGTGGACCTTTATTTGACATTATGAAAGAAAGCAAAAAAGAGTTCAAATATGCATTAAGAGCTTGTCGGACGTCCCAACAAAAATGCAAAGCTGATGCCATAGCTGAGGCCTTATGGAACAGATCTCCCAAAAAATTTTAGCAGAACACCAGAAAAAGCAAGAAATCATGGCTTCCATCTGCAGTGGGAGGCGAAACGGGAAATGAAGCAGTCACTGTCATGTGGAGCAGTCACTGCCATGTGGGGAACTGTCATGTGGGGAAATGAAGCAGTCACTGTCACTTTTCAGCATTGCTGAACTCATCAAAAAACTGTAAAATTGGCAATTTTGTGAAACAAAATATAATCTCACATGGTAATTTTGAAGGGATTGGTGATTTGGGTGCAAGAGCTTCAAGATTAAATCTCTGCTGCGCAAACCACCACTGAATCGCGCAGCTGACAAAGATGGCATCTTTGCTGAACACATTTTCTATGTTGATTCAGGTGTGTGCAACCACCTGAGTACCTAGTCTATTCAATGTGTGTTTAATGCATGGAAACATTCCTCAGGAATGCATGCAAGCAGTCATTGTACCTATTTGCAAAAACAAGAAGGGGAACATAAGAGATGCTGGGAACTATAGGCCTGTTTCCCTTGAAACTATCATCTCCAAGTTGTTTGAACACTACATTTTGTCATGCATTTCTCCACTTGGGCCGCAACAGACAATCAGTTTGGCTTCAAGCCAAAACATGGCACGGATATGTGCATTCTTTTACGTCTTATTATGTAAGCAAAGATACACCAGTGTTTTCAGCTTTCTGAGATGTGTATGGTAAGACTGTTGTTGAGTTGGTACAGGCAGCAGACTATGCAAGTAAAATAGGGTACCAACTACTCATCCCCCTATACTGTAAACAATGGGGTAAGGCGAGGAGGAGTTTTGAACCCATATTTATTTGCTGTTTACCTGGACAAACTCTCAATCCAGCTGGGATCAGCCAGGGTGGGATGCACTGTGGGAAATATGGTTGTTAATCATCTAATATTTGCTGATGATATATGTGTGTTCAGTCCCAGTATTAGTGGGCTGCAATGTCTTCTGAATATTTGTGGTGACTAGACTGCTGAACATGAAATCACTTGTAATTGCAACAAAACAATTGGTGTTCTTTTCTGCCCAAAAAAGTATAAACAACCTGCTCCATCAAATGTTTTTCTAAATGGTGTACGTGTACAATTTTATGACCAAGTGAAATAAGTGAAATATCTTGGTGTGTGGATAAATGCATCATTGAAAGATGATGATGATACTCACAGACAAGTGAAATCACTGTACTGTGCAGAAAACAAACTCAGAGGCACTTTTGATCAGTGCTCTCCTCCAGTAAAAAAAAAACACTCTATGTCGTGCCTATTGCATGCCAATGCAGGCCTATTCTTGCCAATTGTGGAGCAAATACACGCAGACCATGTATCAGGCGCTTACGTGCTGCATATAACAATGCCTATCGAATTATGCATTAGGCCTACATACCCAGAAATGTTAGTGTTCGCCCACACCAGGTTAGCCATTGTGTCAGGACCTTTGATGCCGTGCTGAGAAACAACTCGCATCGATTTTTTATACGATGTGCATCTTCATCCAGCTTTTTTATTCGATCGCTTCAAATGTCTGATGCTTTTTACAAATCTTCATTTTTCCTCAATTATTCAACGCTCCTGTATGATAGAGACCAAATGCAGTAGTTGTATGTGGATTGTTTCGAAGTTTGCGTCTCATCAGTATTGCTTTTGTATTGTAAAAATATGTGGACACTGTGTGCACACCAAGCATAAAGAAGTAAGAAGTGCTGGGAAAGTGTTTTGCTCCTCTCAAGGTTGGACATGTAGGCTACTAACACCAGTTATGTGATGTGCTACTGTATGGATATCCATTTTCCGTGCACTTGCGAATGACGATACAGGTGTGGTGAGGATACAGTGTTTTGCACTTCTCAATGTTGGTCATGTGCAAACACCGTTTCTGTAATGTATGCTGATGTATAGCTAACCACTTTTTGTGCTCTTGTGTCTGTGATTGCGTCTGTAAAATGGACCATGAGTCCGCAATAAAATATTATTATTATTATTATATGACCGAGAGTGAAAGAGGCAATTAATATAATATGGAAACTGCTTTCACAAAAAAACTTTGATATAAATAACCTGGAATCAAACTCGCTGAAACAACATTGGGCACCATTTTTTAGCATGTTGGGCGCCATTTCCTAGCACAAAAACAAACAGAGAAATAATGTGAAATTTTAATTGACTCGAAATTGGCTCGAGCTTTCCAAAACAATGACTCGACATTTCTTATGTTTCGACTCTGACTCGACTGAAAAAATTTTAGATGACTATGACTCGAAGGGCTTGTGACTCTCACTCGGCTTTGACTCGACGAAGATGACTCGGGCAGACGGGCACATTACTGGTTTCAGGTCAGCTGATGTGAAAGAACAAAAGCTTCGGATTAGGGTATTCCCATGTTACCAACCTAATCTGGAGAGTGGAGATGGGGACTGAGGAGAAACGGAATGTTTTGAGGAAAGGAGTAGTAAAAACCAGCCGTCAACTTGCCCGAGTGGTTTAATTGCGGTGGTTTTTCGCGTTCTTGCGTCATTGTTGGAGAGACTCATCAGAAATTCATCAAAGTTGTAACTACCGCTCATATTTTCCCAAAGAATGTGTTTTTTGGAATTTAGATCAATTTATTATGAAAAGTAGAACTGAAAAATAGCAATCTCCCAGTTAATACAGCGTTGACTACGAATAGGTCAGATGATAATTTCAATATCTAGCATAGTTATCTTTATGGCAAGTTTCCTGTTCTCATGCTCTTTTGCAGTTTTTTAGTTACAGTAGTACATCAACAAGGAATTTGGGTCTGGTGAAGAAGAATACTGCCCTCCACTAGTAGACCTGAAAATTTGGTTGAAGTTCATAACGCTCAATTTTACAATCTCTAGGTTATAGTAAACTAAAGTGTAATACTAGCCTGTCTCAGTTTATTAAAAGTGAACTGTACATGTAGCTCTTGATATATTGATTCACAATTCATTAAATAAGAAAATAGGCTATAGGTATTAGGTTGGCAGTGAGTGAGCATTAACTAGTAGTAGCTACAGTAACTGTCTAACTAAATCAAATGTATAGCATCAGTACTACAGTGGTTCAAGAATAGAATTAAAATGATACTATGACGAAGAATCATTATTGCTAGAACTTTATTACTTTCGAAGAAATGTTGCCACTCATTTTTTATACTAGTTTTCTATCACATTCCGCCCTTTATTTCTATCACAATCCGCCCTTTATACATCTCTCTGAATCTTTTTTGTCAACATGTTTGTCCTGCATGCTCTGTTTTTGTGTGAACCTTGTGCCTGATCCTTTCCATTTTTTTGGCTTGATGGTTTTCTGTGATATTTTCTGCCCTTGTTCTCTATTGCATTTTAGTAAGCCTAAATGTTAAACCTATTTAGGAGATTTGTTTTAGATTGTTACCAGGTAGTCTGATCCACTCTTGCTCAGTTTTTTCTGCTACTGTAGTCAATAACTACAGTGCTTAAGGTATGGGTCACCAACCTTTTTGAAACTGAGAGCTACTTGTTAGTACAGATTCATGCGAAGGGCTATCAGTTTGATACATACACTTCTGAAATAAAAATTTGCTCAATTTGTCTTCAATTATGTTATCCTTATCATTAATAAAAATTAAAGATATTCATCAATGTAAAGACACTGATCATATTTATACTATTGTCAGAACAGGACCACAGGCGACCCACATGGTCCGTGTGGGCAACCTAGCGCCGGTGGTCACCATGTTGGTGACCCCTGGCTTAGGGACACCAATATGTATTGTGTAAAATTTTCTACTCACAATTAATGTGTGAAATTAAACAACCCTGAAACTTGTGCACTAATTAACTTTATGATCAATTTCAAATTTTTTATTGAAATGCTTCAATTAAAAAAATGAACTTGCATTCCATCGTGATATACTTAGCTTGAAGTTTGAAGTATTTAGTGCTTGTCAATTAACTTAAACTGCTTGGTGCTGAACAATACCTTTTAACTGTGTAGACTGACATATTTGTCTGTGCTTATATAGTTTACTTATTATATATAATCTTTTTGATTTGATTGCTGTGCATCATAGGTTGTATAACAGTTTAATAGGTGTAAGGACTAATTGAAGATCATGCAATAATATTGTCTGTGTTTCACATTTGGCTGCTTACTGATTTAGTTGAATATTTATTCATTTTTGCTGTCAATATGCCAAGAAACAAAGTTGGTTGTGGTACCAAATATTTTGTATTCTCATTCAATGTTTTCTTTTGGGTAAGCTTAATTTTTGCCTGTACTTCATTTTTCTACTTATATTATAACAGTTTTTTTAAGGTGTTTTAGGGACCTGATTTGGGACCCTAGAATTGAAAATCGGGTCCCTAGAATCAGCGAAAATTATCATCGGGTCCCTACAGGTCCATACCAGTTACCTAACATTTTCCATGAAAAAACTGATTATAATATATTTGTGTTATTTTTAGACAAACTGCTGCTTGCAGGCCATTTATGGCTTGCAAACCAGGAAGGATGATCAAGTGTCTTGAAAATAAATCTTAAAGCCTAACGCAATGCTCTTCATACAAAAAAGTTCATGTGGTGAAAAGCTACAGTATATGAGAACCTGGGAATAAGAAAGAGATGGGCAGAATGCTGAAAACTTTAGCAAAGATGCTTTTTCGTCAGTTATTGCTAAGCACAAAAATGATTGACAAAAAATAGACAAAAACATTTTAACTCTGTAGGGTATAATGGAAATATGACAATGACCCCATGAATGTGCTTGTGAGCCTTAAAAGTAGTTAGTAGAGACATTAAAGCTGCTCATCATTGGGGAAAATCCTATTTGCATGTTTTGTTTTGTGAAATTTCCTAAAACATCAACATTATGCATCAGTATGTACATGGTATAACCTTTTGTGCCGCTTGAACTGTAAGAAATGACAACAAAATATTTTACAGTTAGTAGAAATTGGTAGATGCAGCAGAAGTTTTCATTACCAAGACATAAAGTTGTTTCTTAGATTGAAACACTTTTACAGGTATTTTCAAACTGCTAGAAAATGCTAACATGATCTGTTTTCTTTTAAAATCACTTTTGATGTTAAAAACATAAAACATGGCAATCGTTTAAATGTCTAAGCATCACTCAAAGTCGTTCAATAACTTTTTTGTGTTTTTAATGCAAGATGACATAGTCTCAAAGATTTTAGCATAAAATTTAATCCATTAACAGAGGTGAAAAAGTGGACCTACCAAGTTATCCAGTTTATGATGCCCCTGTGTTGATTCAATGCTCTTACTCATTTTTTTCTAGTCAAGCTGGTGCAGTGTGTTGTAAACCTAAAAAGACCTCTCATTGGCTTGACATACCCTGAACTTTTTCATTCATAGGCTAAACTAGATGAGGTGCATACTCCTTTAAATGTTTTTATAGTTGGTACTCATCACTGTCATTCATAAAATATAAAGATCTGATAGTGTTAACACAGTGGTACATTGAAACTGATCATGACCTTTTGGTTTGCTTTAACTTTTAGTCTTCAATTGTGTCTGTCATTTATTACTGCTTGCAAAAATCATTTTCTGCTTTCTTACTCAAATTTTGTATGTTGATACTTACGCCACACGTCAAAGCTTCTAGCCAAGACTGAATATGCATTTTGCAGAGTATTAATGGAAATATAAAGCAAGTAGGATGTAAAAGCACTGCAAGCAAGTAGTGTGTTTTCATACATAGCAAATTAAGTATTAAATTACTTGGTTCTGCTAATGGTTATACCACTTTCTATAAAGATTATTTTTTTACTTTATTTCATAACAGTAGGCTACGGTGGATATGAGTTGAAGTATTGTTAACTACCTAGGATAGCAAAACTATACATACAGACAAAGAAGATTCATGTTAAGATAATACAAATGGCAGTAAACATGTAGAGAGGTCAAAATGAACATTTTAGCGAATGCAACTGAATGCTGATGTGTTCTATCTGTTCACAGGTGATTGGCCTTCTACTCCTGGCTGCTGGAATATGGGCATGGACTGAAAAAGTAAGTTGTGTTCTTGCTGATTTACTGTTCTACAAAATGTGCCATGTTGCTGTGAAGAGAAGTCTTTGTGATGAAAATCTTATAAAATGCATTAGAATTAGATTGTAGGATTGGCAGCTTTGAGAGTTTTCCTTGACGAAGTATATTATTAAGCTTTGGAAATTGCAGATGAAGTGGTCTTGCTGCATGTGTCTCTTCCAAAGAATGTCACCTGCTTTTACCTTCCCAAAATATTTTGACTCTTGTCCTCTGTTTCTGTCTTTTACGAAACTGTGTGGTGTGTATCTTGCATTTAATATGTAGAACATCTCTTCTGTTCCTCTCTTTTCCTAAGCTGCTGAAAAAACATTTGCTTCGCTTAACCTCTTCGCATCTGTTTCCTTTCTGAAGTACAGGGATCTCCAAACTACAGCCTGCGAAGTAACTTTGTCAATAATGAAAAAATAATATTTTTACAAAAAATTTGTTGATTTGATAGAATGTAACACATCCCGAAACCATCACATTAGGTAAGATATTCAGCCCTCAAACTGTTATGTACTAGCTTATGTGACACTCTGACAAAAAAGTTTGAAGACCCCTGGTGTATTGTATTAAGATAACATACTGGTCATACCTGTGTATCATCTCTGTTTTCTTTTGTTTTTGTTTGACACAGTGATTTTTTTCGTATATGTCCTTACAACAAATAACTTTTCAGGCAAAAGCAGTCGTTTGATCTGGAATAGTCAGCTGAACCAATATTTTAGCAGATTTTTTTATTGTGTGGCGGTTGTTAAAAGTAGATTTTAACTATACAGTATTTCATCACAGGTTGATTGCTTGTGCAGATTATTGGCTTGTTTTTGAAAAGAAATCATGAGACGGCTTTCTCGATAGTGAATACTGTATTATGACATTTGTGCAATACCACACTCAATTTAGTAACACATGCCTCCTGACGACAAACAATAACAAATGTCAATTTCGAAATCGAATTACAGATGTGCAATCGCTGTTCCTATGACGTTTTCCACGTTTTTACGAACAAGCCTGAGCACAACAGTTTTGAAGAAGTGTAAGCATCTTATGAATGATCAGCAGTTTCCCTTTAACGTGACCACCAATTAACGCACTGATATTGCCGAGTCGAAAATCAGCATTTTTTGCAAATTTGGAAAAACGTACGCAAACGTTTAACCCTCCTTCCCAGCGTACGGTAGGTGGGCTTGTAAAAAAATTAGCTATTGTGAACACACTTCCTATCGAAAGAAAGGAACCCTTACACAGCCAAGAATCCGACACTACGATCAATTGTGAGCACTTTTTAAAGACTGCGCATTGCAATTGTTTTATGCATTTGCAGGGATTTTTTGACAACCTTTCTGCCATCAGCTCAGTTCCGATTGATCCGGTGGTGGTTATTATTTTCATTGCCGTTGTCATGTTTGTTTTATGCTTTTCTGGTTGCGTTGGTTCATTACGAGAAAACATCACCTTGCTCAAATTTGTAAGTATTTCTCTTTTGACGGTTGGGGTGGCGTTTGTGATTTTATACATCACTTGTAAGTGGTAACACTTACGTCAATGAAACATTGGTTTATGAGTAGAGGAATGGTAATTGATTTAAAACGCATGTTTTTCTTGATTGTCAAATTTTCTCGCAGAGAGAGAGACAGAATTGTGCTTCAAACCGTGTTTTCAATTGTGGAGTTAGTCTTTGCTCTCTCATTGTATTCTCTGCAACTCCCAATCACGCAGAGGCAGAGTAAACGATTAAATGAAAAACATTCTGTACAGTTCGACTTGTTGCTAACTTGGTTGCATCGTGATCCTGCGTTGGTGACATCACAGTTCATTTAATCATCAATAAATTGCGAACAATTTTGGTTCACCAACGAAAGATCAAAAGACTAAACTGACAATAAACGTGTTCCATTTAATTTTCGCGATGTTGGACAGCTCATACAGGTAAATCCGACTGAAAGTAACCGCCAACCATTTCCCGCGATTATTAAACTGCTTATGGATTTAGTAACGTCAACATCAATCACGAGACTGGGCGAGGTCCGTAAAAACTTTGCGCACACCGCACATTGTTCACCCCTGCTTTAAAGGATATGAAAAATTGCGTCCAGTATTTTCATCAAATTATGAAGTTTCCCAGCTAATTTCAGGCTTCCCAAAATGCCTTTCACCTTAAAAAAGACGCTGGCGTTTCCAACAAAAGAATGAGTTGTGATCAATTAAAAATTACTTACATTAACGTTTTAGCGTCCAGAGCAACACATAATCAGGCCCAAAAAATTACATCGTTTTCAATTAGGGTTGCGGAGTCGGAGGTAAAATGCCCAACTCCGACCTGTACAAAATTTCCGACACCGATTGCGACCTTTCCAAAATTTCTGACTCTGACTCCTTAACATAACGTGAATGAAGTTTGGCTGTCAACAATTTTGTAGCAACTAGTAATATCAATGGAAATCGTGGTACACAGCAAGAATTCTCTGTTTCAATAAAAGTTTCTGAAGAAATTGTACCATTTCAGCAGGCACGAGTTAGGATTCCCAACTTCGGAGTGCGATGTAAAAATTGATTGAATTGGACTGTCGGAGCCGGATCTTAGTGTTGTCAGGAATCCGACTCCACCCAAAAACGTCCGACACCGACTCCGCAACCTTGTTTTCTATAATAGCGGCGATTAGAGTATCTTAACTGGCTTATTCAATAGTAGCCAAAATGAGATTTGCTGTGAACTACTTTCATTCAGGGCGTTAAAGACAACAATTCTTGGCATGATTTGTAAATTAAACCACATTTTTACTGTTGCCATGCAAACCCATCCCTCCGAATAGCATGCAAACACTTTTGCTTCATCGATTGGAAATTTGAAAAGATATACTTGCGGATCATCGTTACCATTGCAACGAGGCACATAGCTATGAAGCGGAATCATTAACTAACAATTGAACACGACCACTACATATATTTAACTTGTCGGTGCATTTCCATGATCCCTTCACATATTTTCACACTAAAAGTCTTACTTACAAAACGTTGCTAGTCATACTTAAAGCAGACCTCGCTAACACAGCAGCGTGTGGTACTCCATGCTGCAGTCGGAAAGTATTCGGTTTGTCAATTCATTTTTTGAGTAATTGGACTGCCAACTGCAAATTCCACGGACTAATCACAAGTTCTGCACATGACTGGTAACTCAACTTCATTGAAGGTGCAGCGTTGCTATGTCACGCTCTGCTTTTGTCATACTCTTAACTAGCACTGTTAGCAGCGCCGCACCCGTAGTAGTTGCGTCCTGTGGAAGTTTACCGTTGGAGTCATCTGTTTGGATTAGTTTTCTGTTAACATTTATTTGGTGGTACATTACAGTTTTTAATGAAAGAAAGGAAGGTCGATTCGTACCTCAGACAAGTACCGTAAATGCGAAGAAAAGTTTTTTAAACTGCTTTGGAAATTTTCGTATTGATTTTCGCAAGAAGACTTTTTTGGTGTTGCGCTCAAAATTGGAGTTCCTGTTTAAGTGACCCACTCCATGAAAATAAAATGGAAACAGAAAGGAGCATTCAAAATTGGGTGTATCTTCCGATTCGTAAGTACGAATAAAAACACGCGTGGAAGAAATCAAGGTTCAGTATATCCTAAAGGTGGAAAAAAATGGAGAGAACTTAGAGACAGGGTCTCAAACACGCTGGCCTCATGTTGTCCGCAAGAGCATTTTGCGCGGCCCGCGATGCTTTTTGGGAAATTTGAAATAATTAACATAATTATGTTATTTAATTTTTTCACCGGTGTTTATACGTGCTCGGCCAACGAGTGAACAAGTTCCTTTTGAACGAACGTAGAGACAGCTAGGAATGATTTGTGTCTTACGATATCTTTCGCAAGAAATAAGATGTAAAAACTGTTTGTAGAAGTTCAGGTACCTCCATTGTTTAGTCAGCATCATAACGGGCCCCCCGGGTAGTCGTAATGCGGCGCTCGGGTTATTAATAAGTCCTCATTTGGCCCTCGGAGAAATTTGAGTTTGAGACCCCTGATTAAGAGCATAGTTCACTGCTCGTTCGTTCGTTTTTTTGCCTTCCCATCTAAGCATAAAAGGTAAAAGGATCTTACAGTAACACGAAGCACACAATAAACTGTCATTTTATCTTCAGTTTTCCATTTGCCTTCTTGTGATCTTTTTCGCTGAGATAATTGTTGGAATCCTGTCCTTCGTGTTCAAGAACTGGTTTCATCAGCAATTTGCGAAGTTTGTCAACGAAACCATTGAGAAATACAGAGATGACCCCGACTTGCAAAATGTCATCGATTTCTCGCAAGAATATGTAAGTGGAAGCAAACGTGCGTGTTTGAATAGACGTGAAGCAATGTTGCGATCGCACCGACTGAAACTTTTTACTGAACAGTGGATGTGTTGTGGTGGAGACACAGCGAGCGATTGGGAAAACAACATTTACTTCAACTGTTCGTCGTCCATCGAGTACACCGGAAAGCAACTGACACCTGCCGAAGCGTGCGGTGTGCCTTACAGCTGCTGTATCAAGTCGGTGGCTGGCGGAGTTGCAGACATGCAGTGTGGCTACAACGTACGAAAGCTAGATGTAAGTTGCTTCTTTTCTCGTTTCTTAGCGCGGTGCTGTTCAAATATGGAACCGAAAAAGACGTGAGAACGTTTCGCAGAAGATATATGGCTGTGGAAACTAGAGATCGAGCGATACATCCGCATGCCGATATAACGATGATGCCGATATAGTATTTCGGCAAAATTCCGCCGATATGCATCGACAATATTTTCTCACGAAAGTCACTAACTTATTGTTTTGCACGGAGTAATCGGAACACCAAGTTCCTACTCCATCTTTGGTTCATGAACGCTAAACCTTCTGAACTACAACTTAATATTGTTAAATTTTATTCTTCAATCTTCATTTTACAAAAATGCAAGCATCTCCGTGTATTTCTTCAGCTGTGAGCCATTCCCAGTTTCTTGTGAGCTGGTTTGACATGCATTGTAATGTCTTTTTACTGTGTTTTGAGTAATGCGAAACGATCGGCATCGGTTACTGGCAAAGAAAAATTAAAAATATCGGTACCGATCCGAAAAAGTCTTATCGGTCGAGCTCTGATGCAAACGATGCTTGTTCGTCGATTATTTGTTCTGGCAAGCAACGAAAACGTAACAAATAATATTAACCTGGTTTTAGATACTCCATGTACTAGTGATTATGATGTTATCAGCGTCGGCCAAATGGTTCTTTGAAATTTATCATGAAGCATAAACATTTGGTAAATCCAAGGGCTCTTTTTTAATGACGTGCTTAGAAATGCATACCGACCGTAGCTTGTCAATTTCTTAAAGAATATGTTTCCTGGTAAATGCATATCATGTGCTTGCAGCGAAAAACGTTTGCAAGGATCCAACTGACCGATTCGAAGTCAATGTCTCGCAGGTAGAATCGACTGAACAGCAACCTGCTCCAGAACATTTTTCAAAAGCGTACCCCAACAATGCGCACATCTTTGCATGGGAAAAGCCTCTTGCTTTTGTTTGTTACAAGCAAATAGCTCTAGTAGGAAGAGGGTTGACTTGTAGCTTCAGTTAACATAGACGATCGCTTTTTGCCCGAAATTGTCAAATAATCCCTAAAACTGCGCTCAAGCGTTTTTTTCAAAACCACGAAATGCTTTGGATCTTGCCAGCCTTACTGCAACCAAGACCTGCTTCACAGTTAATTCTCGTGATGCAACGTAACCGTACCATGACCACCAAGTTTCTTTGTTCTCTTAGTGACATCAAACTGTCTTCCATATTTGGTCACTAGCTGAAACATAGATACCGTAACAAAAATGGTGTGTTGGGTCCTAATAGGCAGTATCGACGGTACGTTCAGTTTTCTGGCATATGTCTGCAACCGAAAGCAATGCGTTTTAGACAGTAGTTTGTCTCTCGAGCGAAGAAACTCGGGCCAAACCAACTCGCAGGAGTTGAAACTTGAAACTTCTTGCGATTTCCCGCACGTGTAAACTCGCATGTACGGCTCTGCATACCATCGGAGCTTTTTGAAGTCAGTTTGGTTCCGCGCGTTGCGACGCGCCCTGCCATGGCGTTGCAGTTGCAAAGCTCACTGGTCGAAAAGCACACTTTGCACTTGATACAACAAACGGCGATTACAAAGTAGCACAAACGTCGGTTACAAACAGCACTGTCGCTGCGCGAAAGCGAAGCCGCCCTGCTCGTTATTTCTTGGCGCCGAGAAATGTGAGTGTTTTACTTGCACTTCATCTGAAAACGCTTTGACACTGCGTAGATCGTCCAACAAGTAGAGGTGATCCACACAACAGGCTGCATACACAGTTTTGAAGACTGGCTAAAGACCAATCTGATCATGATCATGTGTCTTGTCGCGGGCTTCGCTGTGATACAGGTGCGTTTTCATTTCTGCTTCTTTGATTTTGCTCTGTGGTGTTTTATAGTGAGAAAAAGGATTATGACAATCATTGTGTGCGTCCGCCTATAATACACAAGACAAGGTTGTTTAAAGAGGAACTTTTCAAAAAAATCAAGATTGAGTTACATTAAATAAACAAGCATTAACGCTTCATATACCAACAAATATTTCGAATCAATTAATGGATGTACAGCTGCAATGCGACAAGAGGGCAACCGATGGTTTCATTGTATACTATATCATCACGTCATCTACTCTCAAATAGATAAATTGAAGGTGTAACTCGAAGCTTTTGCTTTGAAGATATTGTGCTTGAATAGATATTATCGTCATAGCTTTAGTTGTATGAGTGTAGTGTCCGGCTTCTGTGAGCGTAAACCGATAATAGCCAAGTAAGATATGTGCATGAGACCAGTGTTTTTTTAAGCCGTTTTTGGGTGTCAAAATGACACCCTAAAATTTTGCAACCACACCCTAAATTCTGAAAGCCAATATGGTTATGGTTTTACCTTGAAGTAAAACGATTTGAAGAAAGCATGTTTTCCTGCACGTGGTTATTGCAACAGACGACTGCCGTGTTACAGGCCGACACATATTTTCTGGCGCAGAGGTTGTAGGCAAAAATCTTAAGTATGGTGTATCTGTGCATTGTCATGCGCACCACCTCGCTTCGGCCTGCTACTTTCCTGCCGCAGATTTGTACAGTATGGTGTACGAAATTGCACTTTAATGCTTTGCTGTTTCACCGTTGCAATCGGCTTGGCTTGCGTCAGACTACAATGAAGAAAAAAGGTCGGCAGTTGCAGCGCGCATTGCTAAACAAGGTGGTTGTCGAGTGAGGCAACAGTGAAAGGAGTGAGATTTGGGGTATTTGGGACGCACTGAAGCAGCTGTCAGAATATAAAATGATGCAACGTGCGTTGTTTCACTGCGACTTTTGAAAACAAAAAAATCAACATGGGCTTCTTTCCTTTCGTCAACGTTGCCACCTCACCTGACAGAACTGAGTAAAGTTTTTCAGGTAGGATGTTTTAGCTTTGCGCAGATGAAAGCTTCCGTAGTACTGTGCATCAATGAACTCTGATGCCGCTGCTAAATCCGAGCTTGAAACTACTTGCGAAAAGTTTGATAGCGAATTTGGGGAACTTAGAACCCCGGATGGTTTGGCTGACTCGTGTGTGTGGTCTACATGAATTAATGGACAGTCACAGACGCGTCGACGAGGGTGTCACTGTTGGGAACTGCAGGATGAACNGTTTGNTTTGCTTTTTGCGGACGAATTGGTACTGCATGCGTGGATCTCTTCTCAAAAGGGTCTTCAGTACGCATTTGATCGGTTTTCTGCTGCGTGCGACAAAGCAGGAACGAGAATCAGCACTAAAAAGATTGCGGTATTGTGTCTCTTAAGACGCCCAAGGCAGTGTATTCTGCAAGTGAGTTGAAATACACTGCAGCAGGTGGAGACATTCAAGTACTTTAGGGTGGTACTCGCGAGTGACAGAAGTCGGAACAAAGAGATTGACACACGGATTGGCAAAGCAAATGCAGTTCTGCGTGAGCTTTATTGCTCCGTGGTTGCGAAATGGGAGCTTTCAAAGACCGCAAAGCTTTCGGTTTTTAAATCGGTCTTTGTTCCGATCCTCACCTGTGGTCGTGAATCTTAGGTGACGACTGAATGAATACTGTCAAAATAATAAATGGCACAGATGGGATATTTGCGAAGAGTTCTCGGTGTGACACTTCGTGACAAAGAATACAGATCTGAATTCGGTAAAGCACGGAATATCAAGCCACTTCTACGAATCGAGAGATCCCAGCTGTGTTAGTTCGGCCATGTGCAGAATGTCTCGGGAAAATTGGCGAATCCTTCGAGCTACAGTCTACACCCACGAAAAAGCGGGCCAGAGGTCGTCCAAGGACAAGGTGGCGTGACTACATCTCCGAGCTTTCTTGTTCCCGTTTTGGTGTGGAGCCAGCAGGAGATCTGAGATTGCTGTTGATTGTGAGGTATTTCGGATCCTCCTGCCCACGCGACTCTCCCCAAAGGAAAACCGGGCACGAAAATGAATGAATTAATGAGTATGTAGGCCTACGTTGAAACTTTCTGTCTATGAAATTGTCTTTAGTTTGTTTCCCAAAACTCCCTTGTTGTTTCGATCTATCAACCCTGGGTGTGCGCTGTTCGAGGCGCACACCTTCTGGGCTCGACTGTCGTATTCAGAGACATTCGTTCAAACTGTTTTTGCAGTTGTAAACTGCGCTGTTGTAGGTCTGAGTGTGTTCTACTCCATGGTTTTAACGTGCAATCTGATATTTTTCCAGTTATGATTGCTTGATCGCAGCGTTGAGTGTATTTTGCAGCTGCATTTTAAGTTGGAGCGCTGATAGTTCAAAGTCAATACAATGACATATTAAGTTATACAACAATGAATAAAGAGGGTGCGTGTATAATGATATGAATTGCGTCAAAAAAGTTCGCCAAAACGTTGGATTTGAAACGTAAATTTGACGTCACAGTGTGAGGTCACAAACAGCGCACACCCAGCAACAATGACCACCATACGCCACTGGACTGGTCACACCCTAAAGCTCCACGACACCCTTTCAAAAACCTTTAAAGAAACACTGCATGAGACATGTGTAGTCCCACAAACTAAGTTATATGACTGTGTTATGAATGGATTTCAACAATTTTACGATCGCAAAGCAGTTTATTTCTGGCCCAATCACTTTGCTTTGGCCAGTAGAGCTGGGTGGGAAACGAAAGTCGTTTAGTTGACTAACTATTGCAAGCTCGTGACAACAATCAGTAACATTCTAATTTTAACGTTCCCAAGTAATGAAGAACTGTTTTGAACCTCTTACGTTTTTGAGCAAAGAATAAAAAATATCTTGGGTGAGTAATGCACCTATCTTGGCACCTGCTCACCACAACTGTGGTACAACAACACGTTGCATTTTCGTGCTGCGTCGCATGTTCGTCAGCACTCTTCGCCGCTGACGTTGCAATAAAACGTTAGCTATTCGGGCAATTGCAGAACCTCCGGCCTTTGTAACATTCTGCCGTTGAGTGTTTGTTCTCTTACTCTGTATGCACACGCACTGCTACAATATTGTATGTCCACTGTCCGTTGCACTTGGGCACTAACGCTTTAAAGTGCATGCCTAATGAGAACCAGCATGGTCGTTGTAAAATTGTCAATCAACAATAAAATTAAGGTTTCGAAAATGTTTGTGGCATTTTAGTTGCTGACAAAGACACCCTAGTTTGCTTAAAATGGCATTTTTGGTGTTGTTGCTGCATGTATCGAGTAAAACCTGGCTTACTTGTATCACGGTTAGGTCTGTTTTTGTTCAAACCCGTCGCTCTGTCTAAACACAACAGGCCACCCCTAAAGAAATCTTCATTTTTTGCAGATATTGTCGATATATTTTGCGAGGAGACTGATCGGCGACATAAAATCAGTGAAGGCCGGCTGGTAGGACTATTTATTTCTTTATTGGTTTATTACCGCTGTGCAGTGGCTTAAATGATGACGAAAACCCCTGACATGTAATTGCCAACCCTCGGTTCTTCTTTAGTCCGTTCTCACAAGTTGTTGCAGCAGACAACACTGTTATGTCTGCCTTGCATTGCACAAAACAAGCTGCTCTGTTTTTTAAGAGCATGCAATGCTTGAACCATGATTTCAGGTTGTTGAAATCGTAGTGTTCGCGAGTGATGGCAGGCAGAACGGTTACACGGATTGGTAAAGCAAACACAGTATTCCCTAAACCTTATCGTTCCGTGGTCACTAAATGGGTGCTTTCAACCACCGGGAAGCTTGGGTGCTTTCAACCACCGGCAAGCGGCAGAGATGAGATGTGAGAAAAATTTACTGCGTGACACTTCGCGGCTGAGTGCGCACTTGCGAAATTCGTGAAACGTTGAATATAGGGCCACTTCACCTCCAAATATAGATCACAGCTACGATGTTTCGGCCACGTGACAAGAAAGCCCGAGGAAAACTTGGCGAGGCAAGTTTTGCTCGCTCACGGGTCAGCGGCCCAGAGGTCGACCAAGGACCAGGTGGTGTGATCAGATCTCCGACCTTGCTTGGTCCCGTCTTGGTGTGGAGCCAGCAGAACTATCAGCGGTTTCTGAAAACCGTGAGGTATTTCGAGACCTCCGAGGGCTGCTGCCCCCGCGACCCCACCAGATAGGAAAACCGGCTGGAACATGAATGAAGTCGTAGTTGATGCATCTTAACTGACTGCTAGTGGGATCGATGGCGGTGACGTAAGTCACGTGTACCGCTACTTCTGCTTTTATACTCGTTTTTGCCTTCGACCACTCGCCCCTTTTTACGATTCTTCAGGAAAGCAGCCGTTTATGATCGACATCTGATAATGTGAAGAGTGTCGGTTATTACCTTTCACCAGCATGCATCACGGATGTGCTGTGTTATGCAAACTTCAGTACGAACAAGATCGCTTGAATTTGACATTTTGGCCTTGGGTATAGGCTGGGCTTACCATCTATCTAGAACCAAACATAAGGCCGACTGGGAAAAATTCGAATTTCCTACCCAAAATGAAACAGCATTTGGTGAAAATGTTTCTGTTTGTATGGCTAACGTCCAATCATATATTTGCATGTTCATCTTCAGGTACAATTTGCTTCAGCAATGTTTTATTAGAAAAAACACTCGTGCATCTCGAATTCCTTCTTGCAGTCGTGACGGAAAACATTTTTCGCTTGCTCAGTTCTTGATTCAATTAAATGCTGAACGTGCACTACAGAATTACTCTTCCTCTGATTCCTAACTAGCCTAGACAGCCTACAGTGCTAATAATGCCTGATAATGTGTTTTTTGTGCTGCAAGAATTTCATGACCGCACAAAACCTTGGTTGCAAAATGTTCAAGATGAGATGGAAATGGTCTGTATGTTTATCAAATATTGCCTAAATTGTTATGCTACAGAAAATAAAAAATAAGGACGCAAAGCACATTTAAGGACACTTCTTAGAAATAAGGACAGTCATATTTTTAAGACGTAGTGTACTTCACAATAATGACAATTATAAATAAGAACGGTATGGTAGTCCTGGTTATAGGGAATATCCGTGTGTTTAAGAGCTATACATTCAATCGAAGTAGAGATTTTTGTTCTTGATGGCTGCGCTTTTAAATTAGATACATCAGCCTCGTTTCCCAGGCAATTGTAGGAAGAACCTTTTCTCTTTCTGCTCGGCTCGTCTCCGTGTTTTAAACCTTCAGTTGCGTCTTTGCGGTGCGATGTTTTCGTCACTGTAGCGTTGTGTTCGATGTTGGAATGACGTTTCAATGTCACTTCGTTTTTAGGTCTTCGTACAATGCGCGCTCGTCCGGCTTGACAACACCGCTGTACCGCAGATAAACAAGGCGGTTGTTTGCGCGGGAAGCGTACGATTACCGCGGATGCAAAACGTTGCTTTTCGCAGCAAAGCCAGTGATCCACTCCTTGAGCACGCAACTGGTGAGCTGCTCCTCAGCACACGCGTTTCTCTTTTCGCATAAACGCTTTCTGATCGTGTTCTTGCAGGCTAAAACTGCTCCGAAGCTCTTTGCTGCGTCAGCATGTGACTTGACTAGACCTGGCTCGGTTATTGAGCAGTGTCAGTTGTAAAATGTTATACGGGCGTTTTATGCAAATTATCTTTGTTTGGGTGCTCAACGTACGTTGCGATTTGCCTCTAAACTTACAGTATTTGTGATCCTCAATTTTCATGCCGCGAATCTTCCTGGTTGCAGCTAATTGCTACTTTTTCATTATTTGTTTTTTCTTCCGTAGAGATCAGGGAGACTGCGGCTTTTCTGCAAGTTTTACTTTAAATTTGTCGAATAAAGATTGCTTGAATCTGACATCTTGCCCTCATGACCAGAAGTTAAAGTTTCATATTTTTTCATACGTGCTTTTTCGCGCTGTTTGCAATTTCTGTTGTATACACAACATTAGGCTTGGCCGCTTGGACCCTGCATGCGATGTTACCTTCGAGTATTGTGTTTGCTTTTTAACGCTGATATGTTACGGTATTACGGTGCAGATGAAATTTCGTAATTGGACGTTTTGTGGAGAATTTTACGCTGTGTTTTTATCATCTCAGCCTTGTATCTAAACGCCACTGCTTGTACTTTTCAAGTATGTACTTTCAACGATGGCATCTTTGAAAGTACATACTTGAATAGAGATATGTGCAAGTTTGAATCATCGCAAAAAGACGAAAGCAGATGGCAGTCGACTGATTCCTCGAAAGCATACAGAAAC
>JGI24022J15233_10001041_pt1 | contig 21384 bp, 14 predicted proteins | sample Ectturendosymbi2_FD_15233 | JGI IMG/M metagenome (IMG submission 15233) | reverse complement strand
TGCACAGAAGATGATAACAGTTGTTATCGAAACGTTTGCAAGATGTCAGTTGTATCGTTTGCTTTGGCCGTAGTATTTATTATAAAACTTTTTTTCATTGACAAGATTAAAGATCTCGGAATTGGTTATATTATCCTTCTATTTCACCTTCTCCATCCCTCTCCAGACCCACATTTCAAACTGTTAATAGGCCATATGTAATCCAACTCAAAATGTCAAAGAAAAACAAATAAATATTTTGGAACCTAATTCATGTTACCTTATTCCCCCTTTGGCTCACAACATCATAACAATTGTCACTGCAGATACTTCAAAATATTCGCTGTTAACAGCAATGCAGTGAGAAGCCCTGTTGAGTTCAGCAATAGCATGTAAGATATCAAAGCAGAATACTGATAGGTATACAACATAAACGGCTCATTAGAACTGAGCTACACATACAAGTAATGATGAATTGTACTAAATGTTATGATGTAGGCTATACGTATTACGGTATGTAGGCCCATAGCAATGATGATTGATGAGTCAACAAAGTGGACAGGATCAATGAAAGTCACACCAATTCTGTAAGTTTGGTGACATAATACACAAAACAGGAGGCTTATTTCGCTAGACATAAACGAGGCTCAACATTTAAACAAACACAATGTACATTTGCAACAGATTTGATAAACTCCACTGAACCAAACTTTTCAATACAGTAATCAGCAGTCCTAAAACTGAATTCAAAGTTGCGAAGAAGTTCGAAACAGTATTGTCAAATCCAATATAAATGTGGTGAAGCAGAAATTATGTAATACAAATCCATCAAACACTAGAATGCAGCAAGATTTAAATCCAAGTCCATGTGCATCTCTGGTCGTTTTTTGAGCTCGTGAAAGACACGGAAGTATCTTTCTTGCGGCAAGGTTGGGCTAGATTTGTAGAAATGAGTAAGACTGAAGAAGAGAAGTAAACTGGAAAGTGCTTTTACAAAAAATTATATCTAGTAAATAACCTGGCATCAAAGTAGACATTGGGCACCATTTTTAGCTCGTTTTGCACCATTTTTACCACTTTGGGCGCCATTTTGTGGCAAAAATGACATAGGATAATGGTCAAATTTTTTCAAACTTGACAATGACTCGAACTTGCAAACCAATGACACAAAGTAACTCGTCATTTCTTGTGACACTCCTCTGATTCGACTTGACCAAGTCATGACTCGGCTCTGACTCGATTCGAAAAAATATTAGATGACTCTGAGTCGAAGAGCTTGTGATTCTGGCTGACTCGACAAATATCACTTGGACACATCACTGGCTGTAACCACAAAGTAGGCCTACCATTTTTCGTTATTATTTGTGTGTGACTCGTAGTTACTTCGAAACACTTGATTTGCAGGCCTTAAAAAATTGTGCGACTTGCCGATCAGTTGGATTTTTTAATGGTGTTTTCTTTGTTCCAAGCTTAAAGGCCTATACTTTATCAGGCCAAAGCAGGGCCCCCAAACCACGTGGCAGTACTGAAATCAATGTAATAAGCAGGTTACTGAGCCGGAGCGGAGTCGTTGTCTGAGGTTTTTGGGTGGAGTCGGATTGCTAACAACACTGGGAGTCGGAGTGGGATTTTTTTGTTCGACTCCGACTCTGGATGCCCAATTGGATCATTTTTTACATCACACTCCTGAATTGGGATTCTTGTTGAAATGGTACAATTTCTTTTGAAACTTTTGTTGAAACAGAGGTTTATTGCTGTGCACCACGATTTCCATTGATATTAACAGCCAAATATCATTCCTTTTATGTTAAGGAGTCGGAGTCGGGAGTTGGAGTCGGAAATTTTGGAAAGGTCGGAAATTTTAGAAAATCGGAGTCGGACTCGGATGTTTTACCTCTGACTCCGCAACCCTGGCAGTAACTCGATTTGAGCCACACGGAAAATTCTAATTCCCGTCGATTCCTGTGCTTTTTGACAAAAAATGACCACCAATATGTCTTTGCAAGATGAGACTTGAATGACACAAAAGAAATTTGGGCTCAAGTAAAGTCGAATTACCTGGTCACTTATAATTTGTGTGTGATCGATTACTCCTATCTTTGAGCTCAAAGTTGTTATTGGATTGTTTGAGATAAAAAAAGTCGATTGGTAAATGAAAGGCGAAAATTTCTTTTGTTTCGCGTTTTTTTGTTCTGGTTGTATTCCTTGAAAATTTATTTTAGGAAAATTTCCGCACGGGCTCCCATTCAGGCATTAGCGTGGTATCCTAGCAACAAGGGTACGCGCGATAAGGTTTCGCGCTGAATGTAGTCTCTGTGCCTTTGTGTTCCTGTGATGCAAGTATATCTACTGTATAGTTGCCCCAGGTTTCGCGCCCTTCGATTCCAGGGAAGTTTTGCTTTCCATTTATCAAAGTTCGTCTAGCTGCTTCGGTCAATCAAGCATTTATTGTAGTTGCATCCAACTATTTGTATTTAAGTTTTAGGCTACCATTTCTCAGTGATTGAGCGAAGTTTATGTAGGCTACTACTGGGTATCCACCAGCCAAATTTATTTGCGTGGAAGTTCTTTTAGGTAATAGGACCAACAAAATAGAATTGGTTTATTTAGCTCGATTACACTAATCCACTTTCGAATGATGTCTATGAGCTTTTTATTGTAGTGCGAAGTGAAAATTTTTTGCAGTTTTGTTTTTGTACATTCATTGTTTACAAAAGATGCTGTTTTGGATATTTTGATTGTCACTGCAGCATTTTAGCTTAGAAATGCTCAGTGCACAATATAATTACAAATTTCTGATGAGATTATTTAAAAAAAGATCAACTCATAGATTTTTACTAATACTATAGGGTTATCTCATTCATAAGCTAAAGTGACTATGAGATCAAGATGGGGTCTACTTTTTTACAAGTTGTTGTTGTTTGTGTTGCAAAGGAAGACATAGCCTATCTGATAGGTTTCATTGCTATGACACTTCTGAAGTATTACAGAACTAAACAAAGTTTTTGCTTTTGTATGAAAAGTTTGACTGAACTCAGGCAGTTTTAAAGAGGATTAAGTTGCAGTGAAAGGACATGGATGTTAACTTTAGAGATATGCAGTATATTTGATGATAATGCTATTACATTTACTCAGCAATCCCAACCTGCAAAGTGGAATATTACATGGTTCTGTACTGGTTAATGACAAACTGGATTATCAGTAGTACGTTCAATCATTGAATGTGACATTCTTTGCAATAGTCTTTTTGAAAAATTTTGTTCAAGAATTCTTACTTGTTTTTTCTACTTGAATCATTATGTTGTGAATGTTGCATAATTAAAAATTATTTGCAAGATATTACATCATGTATGAGTGGCTTTTACTGTTGTCATTGATATCGTGATTTCTCAAACTGTTACCATTTTTTAAATTAGATTATTATTAATTTTGTATTCATAAAAAGAAGCTAGTTTGCTGAAATTGCATTTGTAGATTTAATTTTGGATCACTTTTCACAGGAAGATAGCAAATGACATAATGTCCATTTTATTATGATAACATTAATAAACATATAATTTTTAACCTTTTTTGTGAGTTATTTTTAATAGTGGATATCAATGAGTAAGTTGCCAATTTAATAAAGATTTGTTGATTTTAGCAAATTGCATTTGCTGTCCCTTTCCATAGTAGTTTTTATGCTAAAATAAAAATTTGCATGTAACACTTAATTTTATTGAATTATTTAACTAAGATATTTTTTTAACTGAATACAATTCACAATTAGATTTTGTGGTCAATGCAGAATGCTGAGAAATAGATGTTATTTGAACATGCAATGAAAAGGAAAGTATATATTTATTTTAAAAAATTGACATTCTTTATTTGTTTTTTCATGCTGCTAAGGCTGGCTTTGCTATAATGGTTTCCAGTCCCTTATTTTCATCAGTACATTTTGTTAATTGTAATACTGTATTAGTCAAAAGCTTTTTGCATTTTAGCTTGTTGCATTCGTACTTTACCTGGCCTTGACCAGTTTAGGAATTAGCATCCTACTCTGCAGTAATGTTGTAAGAAGTGTTATANGCTAGCAACTGTTTTTTCGGTCATTTTTTGGTCGTAGACTGAAATGTTTTTAAAATGACTATAAAACATTAGGTAATTTCAGTCAGAATGTCTAAAAATATAGGCTAATGAACACTGTTATGGTGAGTTTTGATTAAACTGTTAGACAAATGACCGAAATATCTCAGCAACCAAAATGTCTCAGCAAAAAATGACAGAAATGTCTCAGTGAAAAAAAATAGGTTAGCAAACAATATTGTCAACAATGTGTCTGTTACCCTGTGGTTATGGCTCTAACGCTGTTGCAAAACTTTCTGTTAAGAAAGTGTCTGTAACCCTATGATTCAGCCTCCAATGCCATTGTAAAACGTTCTGTTTTGTCTGTTTTTATCAACCTGCGTTGTGCAGAGAATGTGTGTTTGTACTATGGACTTCGTGTCTGTTGGCAAATAATTTCATTCATTATCAAGTACCAGTACCTTAAAAGCCCTGCAAATTGTCATAAATGTTTATATTATAATTGCTTTACTAGGATAGCTGCTTTGCTAGGATCTTTCATCGCCTCTAGCCAAACTTTGCAATTGCTTTGTTGCTTCAACACTGTTAGTGTTTTTGTGGGACTTTCTGTTGTAAGACTCTCTTTTCCTTTATTGTTTTGTCAATGTGCTACACTAAAGGTAGTTGTTTCAATGTGTAAGATTGACTAAGCATAAAAGAAACCTCAGCTTTTTTCCCAACAAAATATAAAAATAATCTAGTTTTTAAAGTATGAAATACCTGTTGAAATGGACCTGATTTTAGTTCAGTGCATTGACTTTTTATAGTCTCTAATGAAGAGTAAATTTTGTGTGTCTAATTCTAGTATATTTAGAATGCCAAACCTTAAAAATAATATATGTTTGCAATGTAAAATTTTACTGTATTAAAGAAAACCCCAGCAGTATTGCTGGACTGTTCCTAATGTTTCTAGTCCGCCAATAATTTTTCTGGGCCTGCAAAAATTGTGGCTTGCAACCAGTTAAAGGTTGACAAACACTGTTACAGGTTGGTAGATGTATTGGAAGTGAATAATGCAATTCCTGTTTTATTCTGGCAAAGCATGTTTTTTGCTGCATAATTTTGGAGAGTGAATGATGGTAAGAGAGTTTCTGATGTACTGCATGCATCAAAATAAGTGTGTTGTGAATACGTGGTAGTAGTATACTGTAGGGATTTTATTTTTTTTATTTCTTATTATTTTATCAAGCAGGTTTGACATTTTCACAAAATGTTCAAATTAGATGGCATTTTAACAATCTGCAAAGATTTTAAGAATCTTTGTTGATTTTTCACTATTGGTGTGTTTTTAACCATTGTTTTTTAGCGTGATTTGGTGCGGCTTAGATGTTCTGAACCAGCCCTTCAACATGCATTTGAACAGTTTTCAGCTGTGTGCAATTAAGCTGGAATGAAAGTTAGCATGAGAAAGACCAATGTATTAAGTCTTTCAAGAAACCCAAGTTGGTTTATGTTGTAGCAATACCCTGTAACAAGTCACGAATTTCGAATATCTTGGGTTAATATTTATGAGTAATAATATAAAACAGAACAAGGAGACTCATACATGGATTGGTAAAACAATTACACTATTGCTGGAGCTTTATCAGGGGAGCATTCAAGCACTGTCAAACTTTCAGTTTATAAAATTGATCTTTGTCCTAATGCTCACCTATGGTCATGAATTATGGGTAATGACTAGGGCAACCAATTTTTTGACCTAAAATCTTAAAGTTTTGACTTTATAATCTAAAAATTTTGACCTATAAGTTTTCTGCATTTGCAGTTGCAAAGTAATTCAGCCTTAGGTGTTGAGGTTAACCCAGAAGCATATTCATGCACTCTATGCTTTGAAATTTAAAAAAATTTGGTTGTTAACTTTGGGGATGATATATTGATAAGTACATTAATAACTACAGTAGAGTCTAGAGTCAAACATGAAAACATCATAAAGTTGAAACACTATATGTAGAATGGATTAAGCATTGACTAAACCAAGTACTGTAAGACCATATTTCTCGCCTTACCATGCCTATTCTACATAACAGTCAATCGTCAAGTAGCGTGTAAAAAAACATCGTTACGTCAGAAATTGCAACAAACCCATGATTGTTACAGAATTGCAACTAAACTTACAAAAGCACATCAATATCTGTTGTTGTAATTTCAATAAAATATTCATAAAGGGAAAAAACTTTGTTGTAAGAAAAGTTTGACACAACAATAAATTTTGACCTAATGATAAAATTTGACTTTTTTTACCTAATAACTTGCGATTTCCTCATGGTATGAATGTGAAATTTGGTTTGTGGATGTTTGATAAACTTTAGAAATGGAAGAAAAATTTTGACTTGATTGACTTTTGGTTGCCGTAGTAATAACCAAACAAGTTCCATCTCAAGTACATACATGTGGCAGAGATCAAATTTTTGCTAAGAGTAAAGGCATTACGCTTTGTAGCAAAATGTATACCTGTGAAATTTTTAAAGTCCTCAATGTCGAGCTGCTCTTGAGAGAGATTCCAGCTGTGGTGGCTTATTCAAGAAACGATTACCCAAGCACGTCGTATTGGCTATACCTACTGGAAAGTATCCCAGAGGTCAAACAAAGACCACATGGCGTCTGTGATCACATCTGTGACCTGGCTTGTGAACCGTGTGCAACCCAGTTGTGTTCGCACACCTTCAGTGTGGGATTGATCCTCGAACCTCGGGAAGGATGGATTGTGATGTCATAGATGTAATTCCACACCAGGCGAATCGGCCAAAGAGAGCTCCAACTTCCATGTGCATGGAAGTCTCTTATAAGTGTCGCTTTGCTTGGTCTTTCCCTTCTTGCTTTGGCCATCTTTGCTCACACGCAGCGGTCGCGCTAGCGTGACTGCTACATCACTTTCCTTCCTCGAAGTCTTTGGATTGCTCACTCTCTTCTCTTTGAACTATCTTGCCAATTGATATCAAGAGTCCAGCCAGGTCCGATGACGTGCGTGTCATGCTTCATTGGGCTTCGGTACGTTGAACCTTTGTCTTCTTTATCTCTACTTCTCTTCTTTTTGTTGCTTTTTCCATGCGACGCACGTCATCCATCCCAGCTCCTCAAGAAGGTGTCCCTTATTGGGTGCCATTTGTTGCAGTTGACTGCATCGCCTTGAACTACTGAGGCAAGCACAAGAGGAAGATGGCAATTCGGAGCATTAACTAACAGGAAAGCAACCAGCAGCAATAGAGCTCCCTCGATGAGTTCACTCTTTGCTTCCTCTAGTCACCACATTCATCCATCAAACGCAACTACAGTATCAGTAGATCACCCATCGAATTCACTCTACTACTACTAGGTTGCACTATTATTATATAGGGATAAGTGAACTACAATAATTCGCTTGTGGTGACTATCACAGTGACTTGTAACTTATGGGCACCATCTAGNGGTGACCATTTGTTTACATGTGGCGCCATCTACCTGCTGCCACATCACTTCTCTCTCCATTAGCTTGAAGTTCTATCACCTATCATCCATACTTTAACTCTCAATTCACAAGTTCGACCCTTACCTTTTGGTTCAAGACGATCTTCAATAGAGGGTGTTACTGAGAGGGGCTTATGGCCTTTCTCCCAGGTCCCTTATCGGGCGCCATTGAAGCATGTGCGACCCAGTTGTGTTCGCACATCTTCAGTGTGGGATTGATCCTCAAACCTCGGGAAGGATGGATTGTGACATCATAGATGTAATTCCGCGCCAGACGAATAGGCCAAAGAGAGTTCCTACTTCCATGTGCATGGAAGTCACTTATAAGTGTCGCTTGCTTGGTCTTTCCTTTCTCCTTGCTTTGACTGTCATTGCTCACATGAAGCGGTCGCACTAGTGTGACTGCTACACTTGGTCTTTTCTTTGTGTGGAGCCAGAAAATATCAGATTGTGCTGAAAACTGTGTGGTATTTTGAATCTTCCTAGGGCTGCTTTCACGTGACCTTGCCGAGAGGAAATACAGGTGTGAAAAGTGAGTGGGTGACATGCCATTTGTAATGGATTGCTGTGAAAGCTCTCATATTGTTATTTATATTAAAGCTTAATTAAGGTTTCAAGAAAAATGTTCCTTTATAAAGAAAAACAAATCTTTTATTTAACTTTTAGGCATTTTAAATTTCTGTTTGCAAAAAATATTTTCAGAATTAAGCAGTATTAAAACCTTTAGTAAGATTATACTGCCTTGGTCAACATACTTATAATCAAGTAACACTTTGAAGTAAACTGTGTCAAATTGATTGAAAACAGAAATATTTCAAGTTGACTATTGATGGAACCAAAAATGGTTTAAATGATTTCAAACCATGTTTTTTCATGGAACTAACAGCTGTTAGTTTCAAAGTTAAACCTTGTTTTTTGGTTGTAGTATAACTTGCTTAAAGCTTGCTTAATGAGTATCCTTTTGTTTTTTTCAAATAAACATTATTACCTTAAACAAAAATAATAATGTAACAAGATGCTAAAAACCTCTCTAGATCCTTAAAAGATTCCTGTATCACAGTTATTATGTTATATCATGTTGGCATTGATTTTTGTTGCTTATTTCCAATTTAAGAAACAGCGTTAGATTTTTCTGAATATTTTATTAAACCCCATTGATAATTAATCAAATAGTTGCATTTCCAAATTAAAATGCATTATAGCTATTTTGTGGTAAATAAATCATTTAGCTTGAGTAGTGAACATTGTAAATTGATTCAATCATCACTGTTAAAATTCTTTAACTAAACTAGTTACCAAGAGGGATAAAAGAAATCTTCCTGCAAAAAAGTCAGCTTAAAGAAAGTAATTCTTTTAGACAGATCAAAAAGAAATGGTGTTTCTTTCAGATTAAATGAATTACATTTATATAAACCAATTAACATTTACAAGCTGTCAAATTAATCAAAGTTTAGGTAACACCGAAAGAACATGCTGTGCACATGCAGACAAACCTAATATTCAAGGAAGAGCTTTGCAGCCACAGATTTGTGGAATTCCACATGTAAAGCAAAATAGGCTTTAGCTTTTTAACCTGTTCCACTGATGTGTACTGCAGTGTTTGCTAAATTCAGCAGTCAAAATGCCTTTGTGTGGATTTACTGTTTCCTTTTCCTGCAAATGGTGCATCAAACAACCTTACAGTATATCAAAATGATCCTTAGCTTATGCCTTATTTTTTGATGGGTTCAAATTGTTTGTTCATGCAGTGGTATGATCCAACATCTGAGTTAACTGATTGTTGTTTTCTAAGCAAATACAATAGTACTGCATTTTTGTATTCTATTTTTATAATGCTTCTACATAGCTTTTTTGACACAGTGTTTAGAAATTTTGAACAAAAACATTACAATGTTTACTGTGCTCACATCTTTTTTCATTCAACATTTTTCTAAATAAAGACAAAACTAAAGTATGTGCATTTTTGAAATAATGTGGCTGTTAGGCATGTTCCTTTAATACAGTGGTTCTTAACTTTTTTCAACCCCAAGGACCCCTATTTCTGAAGATACTGGCTTGGGGACCACTTGTCTGTGGTTATGTCATTAGTTAAAGTGGTGGTTGTTGTTTGTCCATCTAAGGGTTAAAAGAAACACTTTGGATCCCAGATATTTCACTAGAGACCCTTGGAGACCCCATTAAGAACCATTGCTTTAATAGATATGATCCTCTCTTAACCACCAAAAATTTTACAAAATACTAAGCTCTGTGCAGTTTTAACCAAAAGGTGAAAAAACGTGTACTTCAGCAAATTCATGTGTTTTCTGCATGCAAATTTATGGCCCTGAGTTTACATCAGTATGCCACCTAACTAAATATCATTTTGAATGTTTTTGTAGAGTGTGTTATAGATTTTGGTGGTAAAGAACTCAGAGGTAGATGTAGTTCTTGCATGTTGGTTTTCCATTTACTGATTATGGTAAAGTTTGAAATATGAAGTTGTGATGCATATAAAGTTGCACAACCATGCTTGCAAGTGAAAGACCAAGTTCTGCGTAAGTAATTTGTTTTTGCGTTTCTCCCACTTCAACTTTTTGATCAAAGTAATGGTGATTGTTTTTTTTTATAATTTTACATAGTAGCAGATGGATAATAAAAATGTTTACATAGTATTTTAAACTTGTTGCAGGCAATAATCAAATTTTTTTGTAAATTAAAAAATACGTTTGAACTCATTGTGTTTTGTAAGTGTTGAATTGTTTCTATAACTTAAGGTTGTGTTTGTTGAAACTTAAGTTATAATTCTGTTTTTTGTAAGTATTGCTTGTATAATAAATTATTGCCAGTTTTATGAAATTTGATAAGAACACTTTTTGCAGTTTCAAAGTTTTGAAAACTGATGATCAACCATTGGTTGTCCGTGGCACTTTGGGTGATGTGTTTGACAAATCAGGAAAACCAGCAAGCAGGATTAAAAAACGTAAAAAGCCCATTCATGATCCTCAACTGCCTACCCTGCCACCACTTGAATCACACTTAAATCTGCCATTTCGTCCATCCACATCTGGTTTGTATTTTTTTTTTTTTTTACTTTTATGCATTACCAAAATGCGCTTATGACTACATGCAAAGGAACTGGTGGCAGTGTTTACTTTAAACTATTTAAACGTTTTGGCACTCACTGTTGTACAGCAAACAAACTAAATATTTGTTCTAAACTTATATCTCTCGATTAAAATACACAAAAAAATCATGGAGAAGCATTCAATATTAAAGAAATAACTTGTCTTTTTGTGGACAGAACTAATTGGAAGTGGACTAGATTATCTGAAAATGTTTCGTGCTAAATGAAATATAAGGAGTCTCCCGATAGTCTGTAGTATTTATATTAGGTTTGTGATTTTTGCTCTTATTTTTTGTTAGTGTATTCGTGGTTTTAATTTTTTATTTTGCTACTTTTTTTTAGTGTCTTAGTGATTTTATATTTGAAGTTATCTGCGCATGGGGTAATTTCATTATTCCTTAATTTCAGACCCTGCCGCTGAAAGCAAACATGGCTCCCGATTTGGAGCTTACAGTCAAGCTTCTTTTTTCTCAAGACATAATCCTCATCCGATGAGAGTGCGACATATTAAAGGTGAGCCCAAAAATCAATTAAAAACCATTACAGCACCTCTTCAGGATCTATAACACTGGTACTGGTTACTTATAAAGTGTATTGCATGTTTACACCTTCAGTGCCAATTTCTGGCAAAATTTTACCTACAGGTTGCATTTTTTATGTTGAAATCATTAAAACTATTGGTTGTTAGTTTTTTCTATATAGAAACTGTGTTTGTGTTTTCCAAAAGTCTTTTAGTTTTTAAATGAATATCAATGTTTTGTTTTTATTATTTGTTCATACTTTATATATTTCTGATTTGCCTACAAAAAGTTAAGAAAACGTTTTAATGGTATGAAGCTAGGTATACAAACTAGAACTTTAAATATATTTATGGTGAATTGTAGGCACATTAGGTGTTGAATGTTTGATTTGATGCTGGATATGGATATTGATATTAAAAAATGAACAAAATAATCTGGAAATGAACTTTCTCAACTTTAATGAAGCTGCTGCGTGTTGCAGAAGTGATGTCGAAAACTAAATATGTGATATTATTCTTAGGCAAAATAAAATCATTTACTTACACAATGCAAACCCAATTGATTGCATCAATCAGTGTTGTCATAAGGTATACACCGTTGTGTTGACAACATAATTGTGGAATTTTCTTGAAAAGTGACCAGGCTTGAAGATAGTATTGTGGAAAAATGATGTGTTTCTGGATCATTTTTGCAGTGCTTGAAAGTTTATATTTGCATGTACTTTTAATTTTAACAATCATACCATGCTTTTCATGCTGCTGAATGGTTTCTTGCAGGTCTTAATGGCATTCCTATATGTGCTGTTCATGACTATGCTTCCATTTTTTCACCTCAGATGATGCACGACTTCAGATGGTAAGTCTGCTGGTTACTGCCTGTCATTTCGTTTTAAACAATAACTATTTGGTAGGAGACAAACCAAGAATTTCTTAAACCATTTGTGGCAGTTGCTTCCAGTGATTTCGTATTTTCAGGAACAAGAATTACGTTCTAAAGCGCCCAATTCCCCCTCTTCCTAATTGGCTTGGCGCATCACCTATATCGAATATCCACGGTCTGAGTCAATACCCATTCAGAGAAAAGGCCATACCCAGAATGGGGTTGGGTAAGAAATGCATTGCCTGATTTCAAGCTGCATGTTAAGTTATAATAGAACTTTAGTTTGAAAATGTTTTGCATATTTTTTGGTTTGTTATTTACCAGACGTTGATAAAAATTTGGCAACCATTTCACAGCCACTGTTGATTCCATTTATGCCGTGGTTTTGCAGTGCCAGTAACTGACACGTGGAGAGAGGAACTTAAAGAATTATGCTTGAAAGCTGGTTTGGTGGATGATCCACCGCAAAAGAGCGTAGAAGCTCAAAATGCAAACAAACCTGCACCTGTCAGAAAAACTGTTTACTCAGGTACGTTTGCAAAAGTCAGTTTGTGACAGACCTATAAGCTATTTTGAACTTCACTTGCCTTCTATACTGATGTACATACTCTCCACAATTGGGGTAAGCAAGGAATCGACCATAAAATTTTTAATAGGAAATCGATTTCATGTCAAATTACGCATCCTCAGTCCTTATTCAAATAGAATCTCGCCTGATTCCTCGAAAGCATACAGAAAACTGAGTGCTTTAAACTGTTTTCTCTACTGTTTCTGAAATTCACTTTGTTTTTGGTGCTTTTTCGAGCTCAGGTGAAACTGGCAGACTTATTCCTCCATCTTCAAGGATGTCAACTCGCCACAGTTCTTTCAGATATCCAAATGCATATTCTTCCGCCCCATACGGATCGTACACAGTGAGTCTATCTCGTTTTTCACAATGCAAAACAATCCAGTCATTCCCAATCAGTTATATATGTACTGGTTGCGTGGATTGTGTTTTGTGCTCCGAACTTCAATGCCTGTCATCAGAAAACAGTAAAAAAGTCAATGTCCTCGTTGCATGCGGCGTGAACAAAACTAATTTATCTTCTTGAAAATCAATGAACTTTTACATTTAATCGTTTTTTTCCAAGTTGGATTAAAAAGAAATCTGAAAGTTTTACGATTTTAACGAGTTTCAAAAAATCTGAATAAAAGCTGTCGGTCCAGATAATTTTATTAAAGATGAAACACATCCTTTCAGGGCATGGGATTCTATTTATGGACGGGTTACAAATTTTTTATTTTATCTTAAAATCCTACCCGTAGCGTCCTGAGTTAAATAAGGAGAGAAAACTATGAGATGAAGCGCGAGATATTTCTCTTCATCCCTATCATCCCTACAAAGAACTGCTTTTCTCATTTTCGTGTTTACAGCAATTCAGATTGCTCACAAAGAGCAAAGTATGCAAACGCTAGTTTTTGCTCTATTTTCCATTATTTTCTCTTGATGTGTGCTGATCCAATCTTTTCCATATACAGCACATCATGCCTTACCCGGATATGGAAACTGTTGTTCTGGAAATGCTCTGCCAGATCCTTCAGACCGATTCAATTCAAACAGTGCAGCAATGGCTGGTGACTGCTGGCGACAGAGGTCAGATAATTTGTTTTTATTCAGAACATAAGCGTGAGCAAACGCTCAAGCATGACCATTAACCTTTGACACGAAGAACACAACTAAGATGCTGGTCTGAGAAAAACGTTTGAAAAAGAATATATTATTTCTTCGCTGTTTGCCAAAATTCCGTCAGTAGCAGGTGTACGTTTTAGTAAGATTGATGTTTTTCATTCTTACCCTCAACCAAAGATCGCGACGTTTTTGGGAAATTCTCCAAAATTTTTCGCTATTCTCCAAACTGTTCGACGAGCTGTGCTGGCCGTCGTTTTGTTGTGCTGCAACGTAAAAGACAAGTCTTTTCGAACAAATCGAAGAAATTCAAATGTCGCTCACCGCGCTGCGCGCAGGCAACAGGGTTCGCTGGAACATCTGTTATGAATTTCGCTTCGTTTGCTTCAGAGATTCTTTTTGTTGTTAGACCCTGTGCTGAAAATGTTGAAGTTAAGAATGCTACGCAGTTGTAGTGCTTTATTGTTGAGTTGAGCTGCTCTTCGCAGAGAAGAACATTGTGCTAGACGTCATTCAGTCAACCCTGAGTTTGAACAACCCCCCCGAGGAGAAACCCTCATCTCCGATGCAGATGACGCACGCCAGTCCTTTGCATTCATCCCAGTCGGCGAGGCCACTGACAGGTATGCGCTTGAGGGGGTTGACGTCTTCACGACCTCATTCAGTTTTTTCAGTATGGTTTTGACGACAGACTGCGTTTCCGAGGCGATTCATCAAATGCAGCGCTGCTGAGTTAAAAGATACATATATTTGCAAAAAAACGAACAAAAAATGTTTTTGCAAATTAAGATAAAAATCGGATTAGATGATTCCCAGCGCAGCGGGTCCAGCAGCATTTTAGAATCGAGGCATCCCAGTGAATGCTAAAAGCTCTGGCTTGTCGCAATTCCGCACAGTTTTATTGTTGCCAAGCGATTTTCTCAACAACAACAAAAGAATCTTTTAACTTGACACACGTTTGTTTGGTGATAATAGTGACGCGAGAAGAGGCCGAGATGGCAAATCGGCTTCAGCTCTCAGGTCACGTGTGTAGGAAATGTTTGTCGATGCCCGGATGGGGAGGACTGTGGTGTCGAAACAGAAANTGNTTTTTTTTAGGTTCCTGTCATCAATTTTTCATTGACATTAGGTTTTCGTCTTTCAGGTATTAACCAACGCACTGTTTGTGCAAAGCAGCCTTCGCGTCGCTTTTCATAACAGATGACACTCACAAAGCTCAAACACCAACGACACTTGGGCATTTCTTTCTTTAGGTTTTTCCCCTGGTTGAGAACAAAACCATGAATTGCAAAATGCTCATCACGCAATGACAAGCTACGTTTGCATCAATACTCAGCGCCCGCCTATTGTCTTTAAACATGCTTTATGATAACAACCAACCAGTCTCCTCGAAAGCTTTACAGTCGGAAGTCGTAGGCTTCAAATGAAACGTGAGGAAAGCCCGTACAGCAGTGTTTCCCAACCTTTTTAGGATTGCGGCACCCTACAGAAAAAAATTGCGACACCCAGTGGCGAACCCACATCAATTTGCGTGAAGGTTTGATGACATTTTGAAAATAGTATTTTTAATGATGTATTAAAAAACGTCTCAACTTGTGTCACCCCTGAGTATTGTGAATGGCACCCTAAGGCGCCGCGGCATCCCCAGTAAGGAAGCACTCTTGTAAAGTGTGGGCCAAGACTGATTCAAAAACGTTTTTGATTTTGAAGCAGATTTCGAAGCAAAGCATCAGACGAATCACTTGACAGGTTTCAATCTCAGACATAACATTATCTCATCTTTTCGAGCCGAGCTGCTTTCATCACATGCAGTGCATGGAGTGGGGAAGGGGCGGTTGAGGTCATTGATGACGCGGTGAACCTGTTGTCGGTGTTTTCCCTCAACTGGCGACTACTTCACTTGGATGATCAACAGTTGCTGTTGAGCAGTGGCATCATAACGAAGCTGCAACCTCAATTTCTATTTTCTTAACTTTAACAGTGACAGATTTATTAATCACTGCAATATTCAACTTTCCAACGCCTACAATTACATTCTTATAAATTTAGTGACCCACTTAATTATTCTGCTGCGTAATAGCTGCTTTGCCGTTTGCAATGTTTCTTATTGCACAGTTTGCGGAAGGGAAACACAGCACCAGCAGAATCCTGCTTTGCAAGCCATGCAAACTCTACTTCTGCCATTCCCATACGCAGCTTTCCAACTTTAGGATGCACTGACTGACCAAAAACGCATACCAAGAGCTACTTTCAGTTTGTGAGAACCTTCCAGCTCTCTTCCAGTATCGTTCTCCGCTTACACAAACTGCACGCTTACATATTAAGCAAAATCACTCAACTTTTTGTATATTGCTTTAACACCACTATGGTTTCTCTTTTTACGCTTTGCAATATAACAATTAATTTGGTTTAAACTCTCAAATTAACCCTCTAACAAAAACATACCAAATTTTTCATATATACCAAATCAAGCATGTGTATAGCAAGCACTATGAAAATTTGGTGTATGTATATATATATACCAGTTGACCACACTGGAGTAGAGGAGTCGGCAAATGCATGGGAAAAGATGTTGATGACGAAAAGCTATATAATTTNAGCATTATAATCATTCCCAAATAATTGGGAGTTTAAAAAAGCATTTGTTCACACCCCATTGGCTATTACGGCTTTTATTTCTTGAACAAGTTAAAACTTTCTGACTGATAACAATAGTTGTGCCAAATTTGAAATAATATGCAAATAAATAATAAGTACCGTGGACAACGTCACCCCTGCATATCGTCTTGTTGTCTTGGCCAAAATATTTGATATGGGCAGCAGAGAAGGGCTGTACATCGCTCTAAAAAAATCGGCTGTCCACCTAGACTTCGCAGTCTTGTCAGGTCGTTGTATGAGGATCTGAAAACACGGATTTCATATGAAGCTTTTCTGTCGTCTCGCAAACGTGGCGTAAAGCAAAGATGCGTTCTGGTTCCATCCCTGTTTGGAATCATATTTTCCGCTGCCCCCCATCATGTTTTCCCAGACGCTGACAACAATATCATGACTGATGCACTTTTCTTGCGCTCCCGCACAAATGGAAGACTGTTCAACTGTGTTAGATTTCGTGTTGAAACGAAAACCCGGCCCATCTTGGTGCAAGATTTGTTATTTGCAGACGATGTTGCTTTTATTTCAAACACAAAAATGGACCTTCAATCACTGTCATGCTGTTCTGATGCTTGCGATCCTGTCTCGTGTCATTAGCACCGAAAAACTGTTGCAACGCACCAGTTGACGAACGCTGCTGCCCCAGGCAGATATTACCGTGAAAGGGACTACGTTCTAAAAAGTCAATAACATTTATTACTTGGTTTCTTTTACTTGCAACAACTACTCACTTTAGAAAGAAATCCAGTCCAGAATCGGTCAAGCAGCTGCCACCTTCACTCAACTTAGTTCCAGAGCGATGGTGCAATCCACACCTGACATTGCGCACTAAAGCCAACATCTACAAGGCTTGAATATTAAGTACACTTCTTTACATCTCCAAAACATGATCAACATACATGTAGTAAGAAAGAAAACGGAACAATTGTCCCAACTGAACTGTCGTAATTGAAAGAAAATGGAATAATTGTCACAATTGAACGGTTTTCACACTCGATGCCTGCACATTATTTGCGACATCACTCGAAAGGACAAAGTCAGGAACGAGCTCATTTTGCATCGGATGTAGTTCCTTGTTTAGTATTCTCAAAACAAGGCGCTTGCGCTGGCTTGGTCACGTACATTGCCTTCCTGAGCGTCCTTTACCGAAATACATTATCTGTGCAGAAATGACCTCAGGTACTTCAACTTTTGACCTCAGGTACTTGAACTTTTTACCGACAGCTCCTTCGCTTCCGATGTTTTGTAAATAGAGACTTGCGGAAGCTCAGCCTCTTGATTCCAAGTGGGAAACGTATGCTATAAATCCGGGGTCTTAAATACGCGGGCCATGTGTGGCCCGCGAAGGCATTTTGTGCGGCCCGCGATGCTTTCAGGAATTTTCAAATAATTAACACTTTTTCAGCAATTTTGTCCGTTTACCGGTATTTAAAAGTGCTCGGCTAGAGAGTGAATAAGTTCCTTTGAAATGAACATAGAGACGGCTAGAAATGATTTTGCTGCAATTCAACGACACCTTTCGCAGGAAATGAGGTGTAAAAGCTGTTTCTAATAAGGTTCAGGTATCGCCATTGTTGCGTCATAATGCGGCCCTCGGGGTTGCTTCATAAGTCCTCATTTGGTTCTCGGAGCAAATTGAGTTTGAGACCGCTGCTCTAAATCGTCTGGCTCCTTCGCCAAGGCTCGATGGAGCGTGACCATCTCCGTTCCTCTAAAAGCGATCATCTTGTGTCGTAGATTTTACACTACTACTACAACCTACAATTTCTGCGCTTTATTTGCTTCATTATGGATCGTACCCTATTTGCTTCTTTCCAGGTCTGTTTGAATAAGAGCCAATGATGCCTGTTAAACCAAAAGATACCTGTCTAACAGGGGAAATATACACTCGGCAAACATCGTAGTGTCTGGCTTATTTCTGTGAAAGGATTCCCTTCGATAGATGCTGTTCCTGTACTAAGGTTTTGTTCGTTAAGAAACTGACTCAAAATGGTCGACCAATAGCATCGTGGGGGGAAGTTACATCACATTTTTCAGATTTTTCGGTTCCCGAAGTTGGATTGATCATGCGAGTTCCTTTGTTTTTTGCTCTGTAAAAACTTAAGAACTGTTCGATAACGAAAGATGAAATAAAGTTCGTACCCGAACCTCACCAAAACTCGTAACTCTATGTGGAAATGGTCGCTCGCTTCAGAGTTCTACTTCCATTGTTAGGTCACAAAAGATGATGCTGTGTGATCTTGTTGAAAGTCAATAAGCTTGGCGATGATGTGCTACATCCACCTGCTACATGGTTTTCAGTTCTTAACCAGAGTAGCTTTGAAATTTTTTGAATTGTTGCAAGTGGCAAACAGCTTGTCATGGATGATATTCCTTCGAAGAAAACTTGTTATGGACAATCTATTTTTAATTGAAAGTTATTTTTTTCATTTAAAACTTATCTTTATTTTTATAGCGATTGTGGAAAATCCAGCTGAGCCAGTCCGTGCTTTTTCTCCAACCAAACTATCCGCCCCAAGAACACTTGGAAAAGTGCAAAGGAGTCATTCAGTAATGTGTAAGTGTGTCTGTTGGTGTTTCTATTAGTGTGCTGATATGTAGTATGTGTGCTGGAGGTTGTAAGTGTAGTGTCGACTGTCGAGTAGTAGCAGTGTGTGTGTCATCTGGTAGGCTTATGCTGAAAATGATGCTGATGACTTCATTAAATCTTCGATTCTCTTATTGGCTGATCGCAACCCGAGCACCTGCGCAGCATAAAACCTCATGTGTGCCGCCTGAGCTTTTAACTCAGCACTGATGCAATAAAGACTTTACAAGTTAGCTCTTGACCTGATTAATTGCCAGCAATCGGTGTTTTTGTTGGTTCTTTCCTGGGTGGTTTGCTGAAACAGAAAAAGTGAGCGGTGATTTACCAGAAAACATTCCAGTTCTGCGTCGGACGAAGGGCCATGTTCGGCGCAACATTTTGTTCTATCGCCGAGACAAAAGGATCGCGCGATGCTTCGTGTAACAACAGGCTTTGATTCATGTCTACTGACCTGTTGTGTGTTGCTCTGCGCACGTCCTTGCGTTGCGAGCGAAAATCCTATCAGTTCGTTGATTCAACTGCGCCCGATGTGTTTGTACTGCGGAGAATGCGCATTGTTCGCGAACAATCTCAATTATTGGATGTTTATCGACGCGTAGCAAGTTATTTTCTTTCTTCCGCCCATTCCGTTCCTCGGGTTGGTTCGCGCGGCCTGAGCAGTGTGGAAGCTTTCCAGATAGATTGGCCCATTTTTGAAAAGCAGCAAATAATCTGAAGCAATACACTGCTGTAGGTATTTCACACAGAATCCGGTTTATGCGTCCGAACTTTTGCTTTCAGCTGCGAGAAACGTTTTACGTTTTGCAGGATACCGTCACGCAGGAAATGGGCATTATCTGAGTTGAGTCGTGAAACAGTAAATAAATCAAATAATCAAGCGGGAACGGCTTGCCTTATGCAGATAATTCTGTTATGTGGACTGAACCGCTGTCCTTTGCTGCAAAGTTTTTGTTAGAAAGCGGACCAGTGAGTGTTTCACTGCTCCAGCACGTATACAGTATGTAGAATGAAGTGAACACTTTCACAACTGAATGAGCAAGAACATTAAAACCCCTAACATACGACCTATGTAAGAAGCTGATATTACTGAAAAACAATTTGTTTCTGACCACACGGGTTTCACACTCAGTACAGATTTTTAGTTGTCTGTAACTCCAGCTTTGAAATCAGGGTTGCAGAGTCGGAGGTAAAATGTCCAACTCCAACTCCTATCTCTCAAAATTTCCGACTCCCGACTTGGACTTCTTGACATAAAGTGAATGAAGCTTGGCTGTCAACAATTTTGTAGCAACTAGGAATCAATGGAAATCGTGGTACACAGCAAGAATTCTCTGTTTCAATAGAAAATGTCAAAAGAAATTTGTACCATTTCAACAGGCATGAGTTAGGATTCCAACCGAGGAGTGCGATATATAAAATACGTAATTCAATTGGACTGCCGGAGTCGGATAAAAAAATCCGACTCCACCCAAAAACCACCGACTCCGCAACCCTGTTTGAAAATATCTTACCAGTTAACCCAATGCACAGGCTTATTTCAACTTTTCCTAATTTTTCTGATGACAACAATTTCAGTAACAACCTAAATGTCAATGCATTACATCTAATTCTAATGTATGCTCGTGTGCAACTGTAACAAAGTGATACATTTAGACTTAACAAAACAAAAATGTCAGTTAGTCGGTTGAACAAACGAAGAACACCATAAAATGTGAAAATAAAGTAGACCCTGAACAGGATTGAAACTTTTAGGTGCACGCTGTTACCGGGTGTCAGCAGATGCAAGTTTGACAGAGTAAACATCAGCGCACCTACTTGCAGATAATTTTAGCCCTAAACACTGGTACAGGAGCACGATGATCTTGCCTTAGATCCTATCCGCTAATCCAGACTGAAGTTCGAGTCGGACTACAGCATGGAGCAAACTGTTGGTGATTTGGCTGTAGCGAATTCACGCATGGTGTTAATGTGCACGGCAAACGTGTGCTCACCTCACGTTACCGTCTTGCCGACCGAAGGGATTGGTCCGTAATGTGCAGCTCCAGGCCGCTTGCAGGTGTAGGTTCCACGCAACATGAACTCTGACCTTGAACGGGAAGGGAGCGTCACACGCAGCAAGGCTGCAAGCAATGTTGTCCGCGGTTATCTTGCTTGCTCAAGCAAAGTTTAAGTAGTCGAAGCCGTAAGCCGCGAGAAACGGATAAAATCATTCCGCATACGTCTAACGTCTCATACGGGAACACCACTATTGGCCATTTGCCGGTCCGTAAGCCGTAACCGGATTCTGTGTGAAGACACCTTGTGGCTGAACAAATTATTTTCAACCTTCAGCTTCAGCTGTAACGTCCATCATGTGGGGCCGGACTTGGAGTGAACCCTCATAACCTGCCTGATTCACAAAGTCTTGCCTGATGCAAACGGGCGCACTTAGTAAGGGAGGCCCACCAGG
>JGI24022J15233_10001040_pt1 | contig 21388 bp, 7 predicted proteins | sample Ectturendosymbi2_FD_15233 | JGI IMG/M metagenome (IMG submission 15233) | reverse complement strand
GAACCTGAAACCCCAGCAGGTCATCCAAAGTATCAAAAGACTCGGATTGTAGCCTAGTTTCCAGTAAAAACTTCAGCGAAATACTACCATCTAAGGGTTGGCGCCCAGGGCCAGGTGAAGTGGGCCAAGGTGGCCTAAAAGCCCTCCACTTATGACGTCACTCACAAAAAATCCACACCCCCAACCAAAAAAATTTTTTTCAAGTGCAGACTAGAAGACTTGCTGCGTTGAAGACACTTCGATCAGGTCCATAACACTTACCGGACCAGAGAAATTCCCGTGCAAAGCCATGTGCGTTTGTGTTTTTTTTTTAAATCTGCTTTTTCGGCTGGATGCCAAAGTGTTAATAGTTTTTTTGTGTTTTATGGTCTGTATGGTGACTATGGTATTTCATCATGTTCCATGGTAACTGTGGCCATTCTTCATAGGATTTGCTGTTCAATTTCTTGCCATGTGCCATGCACTTCCGCTGACCAGTTCCCACATCCATGTTGCAATATCATGGCTGCTGCATGGTTTTCCAATTCCTGCACTGCCACTCATTCTTCACCTGTGTGTGTGACTAACTCTTTCATCTGCAAATTTGTCAGTTTATGGTCATTTGTAATTCTGTCATTTTAACCTAAACATCCAGCATGTAGCTTGCGTGATGTACATGAAAATGTTTTATTTTCTTTAAACAATACCAGTTTGGGTTGGTCTGTGTTCACTGCAAAGTAGACACTGCTGTCATTTAATTATTTTATTAGCCAAAGTTGCTGGTGATTTTACAGTGGTTAACGTATTGCTTTTTTGTGATGAAATAACGATTGACACAGTTAATGAATCAAACAATGTTGCGTAAAATATAATGCAGAAGCTATAGCATATTCAAAAACAAAGTTCAAGAGAAGCAACAACATTTACTAGTTCCTTTGTCACAAAGGATTGGTGAAAGACCATGAAGTCATCTGGTCTACCAACCATGCAATACAACTTTCAGTAATAAAGACATGGCGATAAAAACAAACACACAAATGATATTTACAGATGAGTGCATGCCTAAATTTGAACATTTAAAAGTTGATGTACTTTGTCAAATCACCAGTAACTTTGGCTGAGAAGAAATTTTATAAGCAAGACAGGTGAATTTGGTTTCACTGCAAGATTGCCAATGCTGAATAACTAACTTACAGTAAGCATTTTGTGTTCTTCTCTTGAAAAATTCTGCCCTACTGCAATGGTATACATTTTATCAGACTGATACTAGCCTAACCTGGTATATGTTGTTAAACCTAACATTTCCCTCTTTTTTAAAAGGTTAATTTGTTTCATGAAGTTACCCCATGAAGTTTGTGCTTGCAACTGCAAACTACATCTTACATGTTAACCACTAGACATACCGTAGCAACAACATAAGAACTGCAGTGCATATGAAAGCTACTAGTATGGGGCATCACTATCAATCAGTTACACTTGACTCCGCTGAACTTGAAAAGCTAACAGTTAAAACAAAGATAAACTGATTAATTAAAACCATCACCTTTGTAATCCTAGACCAGAGATGAACACGGAGCAGGAATGCTGGAGTGGACTCCTGCCAGAGTTTGCATTTTAGGCAGAAGCCGAAGTCAGTGTTTTAGATTCAAACATGAGCAGGATCCAGAGTCAACATTAAGGTTTGTCCAAGAGCCATCACAAATTTTGAAGGAGTTATTAAAATATCTGCAATGATGCTTGTAGTCAAACAGAACGGAATTGATTAAAAAAAAATTTTTGACCTTCTCTGTGCGGGAGTACCAAGCATTTCACCACTAATGATGGCTTTGGAAGGTAGTGCCCACGCAAAACACAGTGTGTAACACAGATGAGAAATTCCCGTGCAAAGCCACATGCGTGTCGGTGTTTTTTTTCAAAAATCCCCTTTTTCGGCCAGTCGCCAAAGTGTTAAGTCATTTTGGTCAGAATGTCGAAAAATATAGGCTGAAAACAACATTACGGCAAGTTTTAATACAACTGTGAGATAAATGACCAAAATATTTCAGTGACCAAAATTTCTCAGCAAAAAAAACAGATATACAGTAGAATAAGTATCTGCATCATGAAGCTTTCCAGTTTAACCACCACCTGCATAGGCCAACCTACGCTCCCGTTTTGGAGCTATCCTGAACAATGTTGGATTTTTGTCCTGATAGTTGCAACTTAAAAGATAACCTAATATTGTTTTTCTGCTGCATCGCCTTTGTTAAATTGAAATGGATTTTAGAACCTTGACAGCCGGTCTACGAATATATCGTACCTGGAAATACATTTAGGTGGGGCTACTGGAGAGAAGAAAACCTTAAGCTCACTGGCCTGCCAGACTAGTTTTAGCAGTGGTTTAACACAAGGGTCTCTAACGCACAGAACTTTCAACACCCCTTGGTTTAACACCTTAGGTGACGGCCGGACTTACGCCATAAGGCATAATTTGCAACTCCGTAACACACTAGTCGATTGTGCTAGAGAGCAGTTCAAACACTCAAAAACTCGGCTAGTCTTTAACACTTTGACAACAGGTCTTCATATATATATATATAGCCTGTCTACAAATATATCGTACCTGGAAATCGGCCTAAAAGCAGCAGATTTCGGTTGGCTTACCAATGCCATACCTCCTCCACCGATTGCGCTAGAGAGCTGTTCCAACACTCAAAATATTTGGCAAGTTTTCTACTCTGCACTCAACAAAATTTTTTGGTTGGGTGTTGCGGATTTATGTGCGTGACGTCATAAGTGAAACAGTTTTTTGGCCATTTTGGCTCATGTTACTTGGCCTAGGGCCCAACCGCTAGACCAAAGTGTTTCGCTGAAGTTTTCATTGGAAATTAGGCTCGAGTCTGAGTCTTCTGAGCCTTTGATCCACTTTATAGCATTTCTAGTTCAAAAGTTCTGATCTAAAATAAACAAATTAATTAATTATCTAAGTAACTAATTCATCAAATATTTTCATCACTTTAGATCAGGGGTGATGAATATATTTACTATCTCAGGCCACTTTGTCAGTTACGTGCAATCTGGTTGTTATGGTGCGAAAATCCTAAACAGGCCGAACACCAAAGTGTTGAAACTACTTTTTGCAACCAAAATTTGCAACAATATTCTAACATTTGTGCACCTTGCTTGAAAACTTGAGGTCAATCAGACCAGCACGTTTGGAGTGTTTCTATTTTGAGTCTAGCTGTTGGGCAAAAAGTTAAAAAAAACAACCCAAAAACCATCTCACACCAGCTGAATAACTGTGAGGAATTTAAGCCACCACCAAGATGTTAACTACCTGTATTTTTTGAAGGTGCTGCCCCCAGATTGGTGTTGCTCGACAATAAGTCATCCAAATGGTTGATCAAATCGTTTGTAACCACGATGGTGACATCACCAGACGAGTCGCGCAACTCTTCATTCTTTTCACTTTTTATATTGTTGCCGATGATGCTCAGATCGCAGCCATCAGCAGAGACTTTGTTTTCATCAGTAGTAGCAGCATGCGGCTGACCCAAGGCATCTGGAAGAAGCAGACACAAACGTTAGCCTGAAGACAGGTTGTGGCTGCCAGGTTACTTCTTTTACTAAAACCTACACAAGTTGCACCACACAAAAACAAATTAAGTACAAACAAAAAGCTGAGAATTAGGTTCATGTCCAATTGTCAAAAATGCCTGACTTTGCAAGATAGACTTAAACAATGTAAAAGTCAATAAACATGCAGGATAAGATTCTTCACATGGGGTCGATTGTTAATGGTTACTAAAAACAACAATGGAAATGGCTTGCTGAGCGTTTTGATGCATCCTGAATATTTGTCTTATGCTAGCAAGACTGGGAGTTTAAAATTTGAGAAAATCAGTTTCCTGTATGCTGGGGTGTTCGTCCTAAACGAAAAACTAATGTCAAACACAAAAGTCGCAAATACGAAATGAAGAAAACTGAAGCGCAATATATAAACCTTTCAGCAAAGCTAGATTCAGATGGACTACTGTTTAGGGGTTTGTATAATATTTTAAGTTGCAAACGTGAAATTACTTTGGGTCCACAAAGCAGGACATAAATGTTGTAGGGGCACAGGAAAATCTTCATAGTAATTGATCTGGCAACCATTGCATTTTCTCAAGATTGAATATGTATGAGGATAATCCAGGGGTCAGCAACCTACAGCACGGGGGCTGGATCTGGCCCGCCAAACAAAATCATCTTACCTACAGCTCCTCCATAACTTGCAGTTAACTGCATGGCCCACCTAGTGGCATTATATTTTGTGAATCTGTCCTTGCAAATTCTTGTATTGCATGATTATGAGAACTATTTACAAGAAAGAAATCACACTGTGCTATAAAGGTAGTGTATGTTAAAACTTTTGGGTTTTCATAATGAATCTGATTACAATTCCATAAATTCCAAAGTTTAATAACATCACAAATAGCAAAAGGAAAGGAATTGTTGGAAATTAACACTTTAAGAGCCGACATACGATATATTTACACCTAGATTTTGCCCTAAAACCAGCCGTTTTAGGTTGCCTTACCAATGCCATTTTAGGTTGCCTTACCAACGCTCCTCCATCGATTGCGCTAGAGAGCTGTTCAATGGCTCAAACGGATCAGACAGTCTTCTAGTCTGCATTCGAAAAAATTTTTTGGTTGTGGGTATGGATTTTTGCAAGTGACATCATAAGTGAAGTAGTTTTTGGGTCATTTTGGCTCATGTTACCTGGCCTAGGGCCCAACCGCTAGGTCAAAGTATTTCGTTGAAGTTTTCATTGGAAACTAGGCTCAAGTCCAAGTGTTTTGAGCCTTTGATCAACTTCCTAGCATTTCTGGTTCAAAAGTTATGATCTAAAATAAACAAATTAATTAATTACCTAACTAATCAAATATTTTGTTTACTTTAGATCTTAACTTTTGAACCTGAAATGCCAGCAGGTCATCAAAAGTATCAAAAGACTCGGACTCGAGCGTAGTTTCCAATAAAAACTTTAGCAAAATACTACCATCTAACAGTGTGGGCCTGGGGTCAGGTGAATTGAGCCAAGGTGGCCTAAAAGTCCTTCACTAATGTCGCTCACAAAAAATCCGCACCGCCCAACCAAAAAATTTTTTTGAGTGCAGTGTAGAAGACTTGCCGAATCTTTTGAGAGTTTGAACAGCTCTCTAGCACAATCGGCAAAGGAGCTATGACATTGGTAAGACATCAAAAAACTGCTGGTTTTAGGCCGATTTCCAGGTACGATATATTTGTAGACCGGCTGTCAAGGTGTTAAAATGTTGAAATAATGAATTGTGGGAAAGAATCCATACAACTAAAACAACTTGCAAGCAAAAATTTTACCATTGTCAGCCAATTTCATTTCATCTTTTTTGTCATCCACTTCATCTTTTTTGTCAGAATCAACAATCTCATAAAATTTTCTGAGTGTTTCAACAAAATTTGCTGATGCATCAGAACAGGGCAAGGCGTCTATCATCTATAACAAGAGTTGTTCACTTTTAGCAGCAATGCTCTCCCTCAAACATTTACAGAATCCCTAACTGACAAGGCAAAGCTTGTATTTACATGCAGTGGGTAAAGCCAGAAAGTTTTGTGAATTACATATGGTAACATGGGGTGAAAATTACAGCTATAACGTATACTACTTACCATTATCATTCACTTACATTGATGGCAGCTCCTTTAAATGAGCTCAACCAGGTTTCTCTTAAACAAAACCTGCACAACTGTTTGTTGATTCCCAATTTTACATTATTGCTGTCACAAACATTTACAGTCTGAAGCTGACTTTTTTGCGGCCATCGACCAAAATGTTTTTGAAATGACCAAAAAAAATTCAGTCATTTCAGTCAGAATGTCTGAAAATATCAGCTCATGCACACTGTTAAGGCAAGTTTTGATACAACTGTAGGACAAATGACCGAAATATCTTAGTGACCGAAACTTGTTAGCAAAAAAATGACCAAAATGTCTCAGTGAAAAAATAACAGCTTGAAATTACGTTCTTACCTTGACAAAATAATTTCTGAAAAGTTGACAATATTTCCCAGTTGACTTGCTGTATATATGGTATAAATGATATCAACCACAATCAGAAACTTATAACTCTTAGCAGCTGCAATTCGGCTGCGGCATGTGTCCAAAAGGTCTGCTTTGCCGCAACGCGTTGCATTTGCATTAGGTTACACTCCTTTGACCGTTCGTAACTTTGGAAGTACAGTACTTACTTTTAACTTTTTGCGAGCTATCTGAATCTGCATTGATATTTTGCGTTTTTGTCTCATATCATGAGGTGCAGGATGAAATCTTGACCAGACTTAGAAATTTTTCTTACTAGAAATTTTTCTTGCTTTTCTAAGCATCAAAATTTTTGAAAAGTGAAGACACAAAATGATAATTGTGGTTTAGTTAAGCACAAGCATTTGTTTTAATCATCAACATGTACATTTAAGTATTGCATAAGGAAAGACAAACAGAAATTCAAACAATCACCAGCTTCGAGCAGAAAATCACGACAGAAAAAAAGTGCATGTATTTTTTCATGACAGTGAAAGTGTAGGTTTCATTTCATTGTGATATTGGACAGTGTGGTATTTTTGCAACAATCACCAAAAGGCAATCCTTGTTAATTATTACAGGTATCACAGTACAACGAAGTTGCTTTTTGATGTTGATTTCTGTTGTAAACAATGCATATTTTGTTGAGACCCCTAGGAAATTCAGCTCTGAAATGAGGCTCCTTATTGAGCCTTTGTGCTGTAACCATTGTACTTATTCGGCCAAGTCAGCTTGTATACGAGCCCCGTATTGTGCACAATGCATGCAGGTCAAATATTATCAGCTATCAGCGAAAACGCTCTGACAGCTTTCACACAACTTCACCATTTGAGTTTCTACAGCTGACCTCCAGAGCTCTAGTGCACTCCCACCACTCAAGCATGAAACCACAAGATACCTGAAATAACTTCCAACATAACATTAAATCAGCACCAGACGCACTAAAGGAGAAAAGACATTGTTTACTTAGTGTCTGCTTCTCTCGTTCATTCAAGAGCTATTCTTGGACTGGACAGATTGAAACATTCTATCATCCCCTAGGTGGCAGTGGTCCAAGTTACATACATTTAGTTTGCATCCGCTAAATGTCAGAAGTCCACCAAGGATTTTAATAATCACCAAAGGACCAGAGAAACCAATATATTGACACAAACTATTTCAGCCACAACTCGCCAGTCAATAAATCCAGAAAGGTATTCAAACCATGTACAGATTCAGCAAGTCTTCTAGTTTTGATTTAAGAAATTTTTTGATTTGGGTTTGGGGTTTTCTCTTGGTGACATAACAATAAGCATATGTTTTTGCCTTTATGACCAATTTCACCTGGCCCTGGGCACTATTCGTGTTAGTATGCCGCCGTCGTCACAGTGCCATCTTGGGTCTCTATGACCTCTCCACACCGTTTTTTCCTAGGGTGAGCCACGCTCCTGTAGCAGACCTTGCATCGGCCTGCAACCAAATCAAATCATAGAATGTAATTATCAAACGCAACTAACGCGGCAGCACGATGCGCTCTCTTAAAACACATTTTTCTACTCGCGCAACAAAACAGGAACACAGAACATGCGAGTGAAAGAGAGACACGAAAAGAGCAACAGTATGTGTGAACTAGAGTTCTGCGCAGGGCAGGTTAACCCGTGCGAGTTACAGGTACCTGCATTTGCGGGGCAGGTAAAGAAACCCGCACTGCTTTGCATGGGAGTGCGCGGCGGGTAAAACTTGCTGTGGGGCGGGTGCGGGTTGAGAAATTCTTTGCGCGGGTAACTGAGTGTTAAGCCAAAGCACATGAACTTAATCAGCTCAAAAATCACAAACCACGTGGATGTACAGTACTAGAGTTGTTTGCCAGCATTGCGCTTAGGACAGTAGGCCTGCAGCAATTATTACATTATGATGTAACAACCCATTGTTGCGCAATATTAGCTCAGGCTCTTGCCATGTGAACATTTTCCAATGCTATTGTCGTACTTTGTGAGGAATATAATTCAGTCTAGCAGCACTTCTAAATGGTTAAAACAACGCTTAACGCACAGCTAGTCACAACTGAACTGAAACATGTTTTTTATCACCTCAAATCTGTTGATTGTGAAAGATCAGATCTGTGGAAAGTTTTGGTTGTCAATGAAAAAGAATGAATAGCTTGATTTTGCTGCTTGTCAGACTTGTCTTCAGACATTATGAGTAGGGCAAGTTTTTCAACGTTTTTGCAGCTTCCAACAGCTTCTTGAACTTATGTAGTACGATGAGCTGGTTGCAGGAATTTTATGTTGCAACTTTTTCCTTTTTCACATGCAAGTTTCATCAAGTAGGCCTATTGCGTAAAATGTAAAAGTGTGATTTAAAAAACATTCTTGAGAACTATTTCAGTATAGTTCTGTTCTCTTTGATAACCGATTCGAACTGAATAACAATCTAAAAGCAGTTGTAGAAATAACCCAGCCAAACAAACATCAGTGCAGAACTGTAGGCCAAATTGTTAAATTACTGAGCAACTTCATGAGTGTGGAGCGAAGTTTTAGCATGCTACGCAAACTGTTGGCAAATGATCACCATTTCTCACCAGATTATGTTTGGAAATATTTAGCATTATATGTAAATAAATCGCTTGAGTAAATCACTGTTGTTTAAAATGCTTGTGCATAAGTGCAACTTTTTACTGCAACTTTTGTTAAAAATAAACACATATTTTTCACGATTTTATTGTGACAAAAACTTGCTCTAGTTGCAAGTTGTTCAGGGCGGGCTTAAATTTTGCAGGTGCGGACACAAATTTCAACCCGCGCAGGACTCTAGTTTGAACGCGACAAGAGTCAACATGTGTGCTGGTTTTGTATGAATGCCAGTTTAAGATGTCATCACGAGAGCCAACATGATCAATCTGCTTTGTTTCGAAGCATCTTGAGTCTTTTCATTTGTTTTCCGTTTGAAAAATGAAGTTTGTGCCTCGTCTCCATCGCTGTTCCCAGACTTTCTTCATAGAGAGATACGGACCTTCCGTACAGTGGTTCCCAAACTTGGTCTCCAGACCGGGAATCCTCACCACCACACCTGCTTATCATTCTGCTTCATTTTGAGGTTATTTTGTATTATAAATTGGCTAACGAAAATTTGGATGCGGGCCACATCAAATGTTCACACGGGCTGGCCCATAGGCCGCAGGTTCTCACACCCCTGCTCTAAAGACTCATGATGTCTTCTAGTTTAAAATGAAAAAAAAAACTTTGGGGTTTGGGGTTTTTGGTAGATGACATCAGAATTGGGTATGTTTTGATTTTTTTGGTTTTTCTTTTATGAGATCATCACCCAAACAATGACCTGATATTGTGGGTCATGGTTTGTTTGGATTTTAGGCTGTGAATCTTTCGAGCACTTGACCAACTTCCTAGCGTTTCTGGTGCCGAAGTCATGGCCAAAAGATCCCAATTTTAAGAATTCCCTAAGGGACTTGTGGGGTTTCCCTAAGTAATTTCTGAATGTTTGGCCATAACTTCTGCTAAAAACTTCAGCAAAATACTACCATCTAATGTTTTGGGCCCAGGGTCAGGTGAAGTGATTCAAGGTGGCCTACAACTCCTTCACTTATGACGTCACTCACAAAAAATCTGCATCCAACCAAAAAAATTGAGTGCAGACAAGAAGACTTGCCACGTCTTTTGTGCCTTTGAACATCTCTCTACCACTTTCGGCGCCAGAGTTATCCTTTTTTGGCGTGAAATCCTCAAACCTGTCCAGATCCAAAAGTTTTAAAGATAGGCAGTAATCGGTTATAGTCTACCAGCACTAGGTTATAACTGATTACCGCCCATCTGCCACAAGTAAATTCCTAAGAACAAGTCACCATGACAATAGCTAAGGTGCACATGTGCGAATTACGCATCCAATGATTATGCAATAATGCCATGGTAGTTCTTATCCAATCATACACACATCGCTTTCAGCTTGCATCAGTTGCGTTGTCAAAACACGGCTTTTGCTGGTCGGGTTTAACAAATGGACGTCGAACAACAGCAATTATGATGCAACAATGAATACTGATTACTGCACTGCTATCAGACTAATCGTCAAATCACCCTTGAACATGTTTATGAATGCTGGAGCAACATTTCCATAACCTGTGTGCCACGACAACAAACCAGCGTCTTGCAACTTGTAGCGGCTTGGATTGTGAGATCACAACTATTATTATCATGCCTCATGGAAAATATTGATTAACTTAACCCACAAACAGGTATTTTAGCTTGTGTACAGTATAAACCAGCATCCTTATAGCCTAATACATTAATTTTAATAAAGTAGAATCCTTTTAAGATGTTACGTGCAACTGCTTCACAAGTAGCGATTGCATTTGTAATCATATTCATAACACTACAAATGTTGCTTAACATAACACAATTCATTTTTCATGCAAGCTTTTTCAAATTTATCTGCACTGCTACAAGTTACAGTCAAACTTTTCGTGCTGCAAAAACTTCACTAGAAATGCAACTGGAGTTTGTTTATACACAATACCTGTGTGTGGTATTGTGGTCTAGACAATAAGATTCAAGAATTGCAAAACTTCCTGATAATGCTTTTGTTTATGTTGTGATAGTCGTAGCATGTTCCATAGTTAATCTTACCTACTTATTTATGAAAATGCACCTACAGCATTGCTCCAAGATAACTGTTTTTTGCGCAAGTTGTCTGGTAAGGATGGGTATTTAGGAATAATCGTAAACTATCCGAATCCAAAATACTAGTTTAAACCAGGTAATTGGATTAGGTGTCGATACTCCACAACATCAGCGATGCACTTGATTCCACCACATGAGAGTTATTGCACACAAACAGGCATTTTTTCAGTCCATTCACATGCTTTTTTCTCTTGCACTGTGTGAAAACAAGAGCACTATTCCACATGCACTTCTCAGTCCATTCACACGCGTTTTTCTCTTGCACTGTGTGGAAACAGCATTAAGAATGCACACACATACATTTGTTCACACCACTCCTGGCATTTTTCTCTTGCACGTGGGCAAGTGGAAATGTAGTGCTACTGTGCATACACTGACATTTTGCAGTTCACCACATAAGCTTTTTTAAGACACCAACCTGCGCAGTGATTTCTGCAGTTACTTAACCAACTACATGCATTTGTAAGTCATTGAGTGCATTGTTTCCTGCATGTTTTAAAATCAGTTTTTGTAGTCGTTTTGTTAACATGTCAGCTAGAAAAGTGCTTGGAAAGAGGAACACTGTGAAAGAGCAGTTGCTTTTGTTTGCACAAACGGCTTGAAAAAATCTTTGTATAACTTGTCACGTCAGCTTCTTCTACAAGATATTTTTCCAGCGCATAATTAACTACCACCAAGTTGCAATCACAGTTAACATTGTAGACATTTGGAAATCCTTAATGTATTGCACCACATCAGCGGCACATCACTTCACTGTCGTTACAGGCCCTCTTGTGCTGTAGGTACTCAGCAATAATGCTGATCAAATATTCGACCCTGCCACTGCAGGTTTCTAATGCGAGTGTTTTGGAACAGGCAACAGCATTTCCATTCGAATGTTGTATACGATTATTACGAAACAATCACATCGTTCCACATGCGTGCTACTTGACACCGTTGGTATCTGTAGCTTGACAACGAACCGAACATTGAGATTTCATGAACTGTGGGATACAAAAATGCTTCTAGATGTTCAAAAAATCTCATGTTCCTGATACAGTGTTTCAAATTCTGAAATCCTTTAGTGTTTAGCAAACCAACGGTCATCAGTTGAAACATAAATTTGAAGTTGTTGCAGCCCGTGCACTGCATGTTATCTTAAACATGCACACTGCGTGTGTGACATAATAATTGCCTGTATTAGTCGTGGAACGCTTCACGCACTTGCGGCCATTTTTCTGCTTGCTTTGGACTACACGCTTTTCAGTTGGGAACACATTTATATCCCACCGGTGCCGTGTATGAAGATTTGTAGAACTGCGGAACATTCAAATGCCTTGAGAAGTTCTAAAAAATCTCTTGGCCCTGATGCAGCTGGGCGCTGTACATAAAGACTTCACTGATTTGTTAGCCTGTGATAATCCCAATGGCGTATGATATGTATCCTTCGGTTAAGGCATTCACCAATAGCTTATTGATGTGAAAAAACAAAGTGTGAAGTCAAATAAGTAACGAAGTTGAAACATTGTCCGCATTGGAAAGTATGGCATATACCCACATTTTAAACTGTGAAGTGTATTGTGCTCAGTGCTTCGGAATATAAACTAAAATTCCAAGTTGGTGAACAGTAGCTTGCAGGTGCACATTTTTTTGTTCTGTAGAGAATTTAACACATCTGGTGCAAAGGTGTCAAGCATAGTCGCATGCGTCCGGTAGTTACCCAATATGATAAAATTAACTTTAAAAGTGCTACTTTCGCAACAAAGCTTCGCACCCGCAGGGATGAGACATGATTAGACAGTGCTGAACACAGTGTGCTGAAGCCTGGAAGTTGAACGCACGGTGTTAATTTTGGCACGTCGGTGAAGGGAGTTGTTTCAGCAATAGTTGCTGCTGATAAACAGCACTCAGGTTTCACACCATCTAAGCAGTGCGCTTTACACTCCTTCAACACACAAAGTTAACTATGCAATTAATCGATTTAATTTACATTTACAAATGAAAAGAACATTTCCACTCAAATATCCGGTTTATGCAAATAACCGTACTATTTTCTTATATTTGTAGTTTCGGTTAAGGATTCTGGAATCCTATGTGAAAAAGCAGTTTTTATGTGTTTGATTGGTATGAGGTAAGTCAAAGTCGTTTGTAGTTGTGCTAGGCCACTAGCCAAGTTTGACTGGGTGTAAGCACATCTCTAGCCTAGAATAATGAGTTTTATTCTAAAAAGCATGGTCAAAGTCTGGCCTTTCTTGGCGTAACCACTTTTGCCTGGCAAAAATACACCACTGCATTAGAGTTAAAAAATGTGTTGTTCAATGTTGCGAAAATGTATTTTTTGTGTAATAAAATGATAAATTGTTGATTTCCAGTGCTGGATTAAGGAAATTGCGCTGTGTGGGCCTCCTTGGTTTTTGAATGAACGATGTTTTTTCAGCAATTCTCAGGTGCAGTGCATTGCAGGGAAAAACCAGAATAACATTCGGTATTCTGGATTCGGTTTAGCTATTCTGGAATAGTACATTATTCTGAAATGCCCATCCCTACTGACTGGATGCGTGAGGAATATAACAGTGTTTTCTCAACACCTGCTGAGGTTGGCTGTTTTGGTCAATAACGATATATCAATAAAACCCAGATATCAGCCATGCTGAACGGCCGATGCCATCTCTATTTGGAACCACTGACCCGATTTTGCTGAAATAAGTATAATTTTTCTCAGAATGATCTTTCTAAAGGCTGATAAGTTTTCATTAAAATCTGTTACCAGTGGCAAAGAATTACCCTTTATGAGTATGTCTAAATATACTTACAAACGTTTCTAATACATTAATTTCTGCTTTCCTAGAATTTTGCAGCATATATCAAAGCAGTTGCATCGCGTAAAGTCACGGTCCTGTGGACCAACTTTAAAAAATCATGCTTTCAAACAGCTTCTGAACTAAAGCAAGCTTGGATTCTCATTCCAAGACTTAATAAACTCAGTCTAGGACCACATTTTTAGACCCTTCCATGCAAAAAAACAACACAACCAGTGCTCCAAAACATGGTCTAACTCATCCTAAAACTACAAGTGCAAAGTCTGGATTAAGATATTTGTATTTAGACCAACTTATTTTAATTACACACAGCATCCATGCACTTCCTAGTGCTGCAATCGCCCGCGCAGCAATTGTGCGAAGCTTCACACTCTGGCAATAAGCAATAGAGATTACCCAATGAGAACACTCATGTAATTGCTTGTTCTTGCCACATATATATATGGGTGTTATTCTTCGCACATTCAACACAATGCCAACTGCTGCAACACTAGAAAACTATTCATTCTGACCACAAAATGAAACCATGTATATGAAAATTGCAATGTCAGTGAGTTTGACTGCACCTATGTACGTTCATTTGCTCAAAAACACTTCACAAATAGGCTATTGTTTCATCAGCAATCCTCAAGCTTAATTTACGCAAAAAGAAACATTCTGAGTTTGCATGAAAACAAAATATTATATTACCTTGATTAATACTGCATGATGACCAGAATTTCACTACAACAGACATAAAAATAAAGGTAAAATCAGCAAAATAAGTTTTGCAACTAAGTTTTGCATTTGCAATGCAATGGTCCTTTTAAAAAGGTTATTTCTCTTTTTTTATACACTCAACATGATGTTTGAAGTTTCTACTAAATTTTTTAAAGGCTTGAGAAAGGCAATAAGAAGCTGCATCTACTTCAGCAAACTAGAATGCATGAAGCAAAAAAAATATGAAACCAACCTCTCTGTCACTCATCTGTGCTGTGAAATCCAACATCTTGAAAATAAGCATACATACATGTCAGTATATCAACCAAAATGACAACAAAACAAAATTCTGACAAAAATGTTTCATAAGCTCACTTTTTTTAATTCATTCACATAATTTTCCATTGCAGTTTCTTTGCTCATGTCACCAAGCTTATTCCATGCATCCCACTTTGCCTTATTTGCAACATCAATAGACCATGGTTTTGGAGTGTAACATGGACCAACCGTGGCTTGTTTGTAATAACCATAAAATAACAGCAGAACATTTGGTGCTGGTTTATATTGGTCTGAAATGCATTTGGAAACATATCACACCCACACAGCAAAGAGAAAATAACAAGTCATAATACTCTTTCTGTGAAAATTCACGCATCAACTGTAGTTATTGAAGATTAGTTGTTAAGATTTTACATGGCCAAATCGTATTTCCAGCCATACTTCTTTCAATCATTACATAAGGTTCAAACCATCAAGAAAAAGTATTGAAAAAATAGAAACTATAACTGTTTGACATACTCAAAGGACATAGACATGCTGCATTAACATCTTGTAACTGGATTCTTATATTAGCAGTGCATGAAAGACAGAAGTTTTTGAAGTTAACACTGGTTGATTACCAATAAAACATTGATATTGCAATAAACTAATGACTGCATGGTTTGCATCCTTCGCAGTGGTACTTCAACTCTACAATAAGTTTGGTTGATGACCAGCAACCCCTTTAATACTTTCACTACTAATATGGCACCAAAACCTACTTGGGAGTTGAAAAACTTCCGGACACACACCTATGGAAATTTTTCTTTGTAGTTTAGTCCTAGTTTGATTGTTTAAAAAATTGCTTGAAAAGCTACATAAATTTTGCCATGTTTTAACTTTTCTTGTGTGCACCAAACAATAAGTGCTTTTTAATTAAACAAAAGTTGGTAATTGAAATAACACACATATATAGCTTCCAATATTGCATAAGTTTCTAAAAACAACAAAGGGTTTATGGAAAATAACAAAGGGTGGATACGGAGCACGTTCAACAAACTAAATTTCAAGATGTAAGTTTGAGTTTTTCAGCAATGAAAAGAGATGAGAAAATCCGAAAAATCACTCACACAAGTCATTATTGCTAAAATACATCAAGAAAGTGCAGTGAACACCTGCTGATGACCACCCAGATTATTCATTTTGCTACCATGACCACTTAAAAGTGGACCAACAACTTCCCTATGTTAATGTTTTGCATTTTGTTTCACTAATGCGTCCAGCCCAGCATCAAGACCATGAACATAGTCTAACTCAAGGGTGCAAAAATGCAGTCGCTCTGTGACCCAAACTTGGAGTGCGCAAATGAGATTTGCAGTGACGTAGCAATGCCTAGTTTATAATTTTAAGTGCAATATTATGGCAAAGTTTATGCATGCTCTACTAAAATTACACAATATTTTGCACCCCTGGCCCAGCTGTTATGAAACTACCAACTGATCCTGTATAGCATGACAATAAGTCTATCAGCATCATTTATTTAGGATGACAACTAGAAGCCTTTTGGTAGCAACTACGTAGCTGTGCATTGCCTCACATAGATCTTGGATTGTAGATACAGGGAGTGACCAGAACACTGTGTAAAATGAAAACTATGTTACACCCAGCGATTGTCAACATTTCATTGCTGCGTCCTTTCAACAGTAGAATTTGCCTAATTCGTCACCTCAAGGGGATTAGAATAAAGTGACGATTTAGGCAAAGTGATGAATTATGCAAACAGGTGAAAACTCTATCATGGAAGCTTGTATACATTATCATAGTAACTTGTATACATAGTGCTCTTATTTGCAGTAAAATACAAGTTTATGACGTTATGGTTGAATACAAAAATTAATTCCTTTAATCAGGCTCGTAACCAGCATGGGACACCAGGGGGGACAAAGAGTTTTTTAAGAGTGGCCAAATTTTTCAAACTATGTCCAACATATTTTTCCAGGGGGGCAAAATTTTTTTAAGGATGGCTTTGTCCCCCTGGTTACGGGCCTGGCTCTACTCTATCTGGACTCCTCCATTCACTCTAGCACCTTTTAAATCTTTAACAAAATGCAAACATTTCCTGCATTCTCTGAATGGGGAGTCAGGTTGCGCTTCACACCTCGTGTATAAATTCATTAAACAAATTGCGAGGTGCAACAATTCTTAGATAAAGATCCTTAAGTTGCTTGAATTCCCACATGTACTAGCTGCTTAGACAACAAAAGAGAAACTGCAAATGACGTATAATGCTTCTCAGGGTTTAGGGAAAGGTAACAAATTTAGCAAGTTGATAAATTAGACGATGGGGAAATAGACGAACAAATGTACACAAAAGATAGGAATAATGAATTAAGCAAATTGACGAATTAAACAATGAAAAATTAGACAAGTTCTACTGTATTATCAAGATCCTCAACACCCATAAGCCACCGCCCATCAATGGACACATATTTTAGCATATTTATAATTTAATTGTTTCATTTATCACATGCTGATCTGCAAGTGATCTATATATTTCATCCCAATATTTACCTTGGTAACTGTACAGCCTGTGCTCGTGGCTCCTTAAAGAAGGCCTTATGTCATTATGGACGTCCTAAGGGCTACTGACCCATGATTGAGACTATGTTCAAAAATCTAATCTCTGTTACGTGGCTAATAGAAATGAAGTGATCATGATAATGCAGTGTCTCTTGAAATGTGACTGTGTGATTTAACCTACTAAGGAACTGATCAGCAAATTTTGAATAGGAAAACGATTTCACATAAAATTACGCATCTTCAGTCCTGAAAACTGAAAGCAAATCTTATGGGTAAAAGTCAAAAGGTCAAAGTAACAGCAGACAAAAATAACCAAACTCAATCAAAATATCATAACACAAGCTCAGATATCGTATCGGCATAACGAATTGACTGACATCAAGAACACCAGTTGCGACAAAAAGAAACTGTGGCTTATAAAATTATTTTTGTCACAACAGTTTCCAATGGGTGGTCCTCTTATTATGGTTCCTTTCTGTTTTTCAGGTAAGAAAATGTTTTGCATTCTCACCCCCAATCAGCTACACCACTTTTTACATGTAAAAACAGAAGACAACCACTGAAATAACACTTTTGATCTTACCATCATCAGGCAACCTGTGAATTACATCCAAAGCTGCCTTGAACTTTGTTTCAACATCTGTCATAATTTTTTCATAGTCAACTTTCAAGCAGTAATTAGTCTATAATCGTAAACGCTGTTTTCAAAAAGTTAAAAATAATTTATTTATAGTAAACCACACACCAAAAAAATCATTTTCAGAACGTGACTGTTACATGTAAATATAACAAAAAATAACCTCAAAAATAAGAAATTCATAACAATACAGGAAGATCAGCATCTATACAAAATAACCCAAAATACCTTTTTCTATTATATTTGATTAAAAATTTGTTCTACTCTATTTCAAAAAGTTTCAGGGTTTAGTAGGTTTCAATGTTTTTGTCAAAAATTCTGAAAGGGCACTGAGGCTTCTGGGTTGAGTGAACATTGAGCATGTAAAGAAATTTGCACCAATGTACATAACATAACAATCAGGGTTGTGGATCTAGAAGTCCCAACATTTGAGTCCGAATCTGGCCAATTTCAATCATATACCTCCAACTACAGATCGACTCCGACCTTCAGCTGTATTAGTTATTTAAAGTGATAATTCTTAGTAGATGAATTCATAAACCCTACTTGCACTTTCCAAGAACGCAGAAACTTGATTTGAAATATTACATGCTCGTTCATCTCTCAATTTTGCAAAGGTTAGTTTTAATTATTTTTATATGAAAGAAAATACTCATCCAAAATAGCTACAATTCAAATTATTAGAGAATGCTGGTAAATGATTAAAAGCAGATACCTTGTAAATTATATCAATAGAGAAGTAAAATTGAAAAATGTACGCATCTTATCGATGTGCATGGGCACATATTGTGTGATGTGGTTGACAAACGCGCTTGGGTTTCATGATACCATCTGAAATGGTTTATTGGCACAACTTTGTTATGCTCGAACACTGGCAAGATTCAGCTTTGCTGAACGCACATATGTTACTATCTTTTTCCTTAGATGGCCAACTGACATGCTGCAACTAAGCTCTTATGCAGGTTAAAATCCACTAACTACCACAGTAAAACAAATTAGTTAGGAGTTTAGCTTAACCACTTGGGAGCATTCACCTCACTCTTCATTATCTAAACACTTCATACTTTCCTGACTTCGTAAACAAACTTGCAAGGTTTAAGAATCAGTCAGGGGTGCATCTGTGCATCTAGAGGGTCTGTTTGGCTGTCATGACAGACCCCTTTGCACAGCAGGTGCTCAGAATTAAAGCTGATAAAATATCAAACGTTGTCATTGAAGGTCTCTAATGCGGCTATTTTGGAAGAGGCAACAGCCTACATTTCCCTTGTAACGTTGCATAATACTATTACGAAACAACAACATTACTGCCTGGTCTAAATAGCTCCTGCGTAGTGACATGAAGCAATCCACTTTTTTGAACACTCGAAATTGCTATTGCACCGAACACACGTGTTTCTGAATTTCCTCCTCTGTCAGTGCCAGCTTTAATGCTGTTGGAATCTCGTACACTGCCACACAAATGCACAAGCTGTTTTGTGATATTTCGCTTCATTCGTTTCCAATCACGATTGTTTCATTTTGCAGTTTCGGTTCGGGCTAATTTTATCAGTTGTTTACACCTACTAGATTATGAAAAAATTAAGTAAGTTTAGGCTTTCCTCAACGTCACGCCAAGTAACGTGGGTTCGTTTCCACTGAAACTATATTTCTATAAGCAACTTCTCATATTGAAAAATGCGACAGTTAGCCTAAAAAATTGTGGCCGCATTATCTGAACAAAATGTCAGTCAAGCGTCATATTTCGAAAATAGCCTTTTTAGAATTAAGCAGTTGACGATGTTGTTTGCTGCACAAGAAGTCCTATATTTATATCGAGTAATTCACTTTTCCATTACGATGCAATGTAATCAGAGCAACTGCAATTCAATCGTTCTTCGCAGTGATTTTGCAAGTATATTTATAACACCGCCATCTTTGATAGACAGCGCTCCACAGACACAGTTGTACAGCTGATTGTCAGCATCGAGTTTATAAGTGTAGCCTATGTACATTTGGATAAACAGCTCTTATGGCTGTACGATTGACATTTGCTGAATGCTTGACAAGATAAGTAGCCTATCTTTTCAGCACCATATTCCTAGGAACAAACAGCGATTGTGATGTAATAAATGCGCTGTGTCCCGAAAGCAATGATAACTTCGAATTTTTTTTTATGTGTTTTGACAATGAGATCAATACCACTTACAAATACAGTCAGACCTGTTTGTCTGAACTCCGATCAACCGGAATCTCCGCTATCCAAAACAAATTGCTAGGAACATATTTCTCCCAACGAATTTCACCCCTTTAATCCGCAAACCTTGTTGTCCGACACCGACTCGGAAATGTAAGAATGGGTATGTCATATCAATAGAAAGAAAACGCTAAATCGGATTACGCCAACTGTTACTTAGTTGTTTATTGAATCACAATGGAAGGGTGAAAATCAATTTTCTGCGCACAATGCATGTAACAGTGGCAGACCCTGCAGGACGCAGTTATAGGTCTCCTGTACAGTTTTTTCGCATTTAAATCTCATTCTGAATGCATACTTGCTTATGCATATGGATGTGCAAATAAACAAAAACAACTATGAGAGTTTCATTTAGTCATGTTTCACATGCAGTCTACATATTTGCTTGACAGTTCGTCTGAGACTCCTCTACAGTTTGTGTCTGTTTCCCCTTTGAACGTTCGCTTAGGCCAGACCCATAGCCTAGGTCTAAAGGTTTGGGGGGGCACAAAACATTTTTAGGGGATCAAGACTTTTGTTTTTATTATATTTTTTAATAAAAAATTTTCTTGGCAAAGCAAAATTTGGAGGAGCTCAAAAAATATAGGAGGGATTACCCCCGAATGCCACCCGTGGCTACAGGTTTGATTCTGATTTTCCACATACCTCGCTAAACTGGCATTCTTTGACGAAACAAAGTATTCGGATAAACGAGGTCTGACTGTAGTTGTCATAGTTGCCCAGATTTGTTTGCAGGCAATCATCTGCTTACCGCGCACGCAAAAACCTGTGGGCGAATGTAACGTTATAGAGTGGTTTATGGGGACAATTGTGGAGTGGTATGAGCATTGCGCACTGCTCAGGGTTGCCAGATTGGCTTTTTTGACACCAAATTTCACAAATTTGGCTTTTTTTAAAGGTTGTTGGCATCAAAAAAATGGTTTGGCTTTTTTTCTTCAATATTTGGCTTTTTTGGAGGCAGTTTGCACATGCTATCAGACTGGTGTCTTGGCTTTTTAATAAAGATCTTGCTGAAAAGTGTTATTATTAACCTTTCTTAGACAGTGCTTTGTGTATTTTCTCAAACTTTATCTGGCAACCCATATCTTCCAAACACAGGATTCGTTCAATCCAGTTGTTGTCATTGTGATTAATGTTCAAGCATGTTGCCTTGCCCTTACACATCATAAACCAATGCAGTTCATTGGTACGTCACATCCTCAAAGTAGAAGAGCAGTTAAGTAATGGTAAAAGACTTTTCTTTGGTTGAAGAAGGCTGGTGATTGTTCAGAAAATGCACATTGCAAGTTATGCCACACTACAGTTATACCAAGGCACAGTAGTCAGTAAGTTGATGAATCATGAAAAAACCTAAAAACATAGGAGGAAAGTTCCACCAACAGGACAAACTGCCTTCAAAGTTGTTAAGACTTCAAGCAGCAAAAGTGATGCACTGAAAATGGCTGAATTTCAG
>JGI24022J15233_10001039_pt1 | contig 21390 bp, 14 predicted proteins | sample Ectturendosymbi2_FD_15233 | JGI IMG/M metagenome (IMG submission 15233) | reverse complement strand
GGTATGCAGAAATGACATTGTAGGCTAGATGGGCATGTGTGCAGGGGCCAAGAAAGGGAGATTGAAAGCATGCATCCACCACCTGGTAAGAGGATATCAATGGAGTTTTTGGTAAGGTGGGGCTGCAGGCATGATGTGCAATAGCATTGAAAAGATTTGTAACTTTTACAAAGAGTGGAAATATTTACAATATCATCTTTGCAACGCTAAGCAACTTGAAAAAGACTTCAAACACACCGCACTGTAAACCATACCTCTTATAAAATGCATGACAACTGTTTTTTTTGCCATGAGAGTGATGTGTACGTGCGACCAATGCGATTCAACATTTTTTGTACACTGCAACTGTCAGCTCTGATAAAACCCAATTGAATTTAGGGTGGTTGGTCTTGCTTTTAAAACACCTCTATAAAACAAGATTAATAATCTGTATTTATAAAACTTCTGCATCGACCCGATGGCTTCATTGATTTCACACTAAACTGCCCCCCCCACATTTTACAACACATTTGCGCCCATCAGATGTACTAGGTGTGTACAAATGAAAAGGTAGAGCATGCACATATGTAAGAGAAGTGAGAATAAAAGTTACGAGGTAAAAGGCAGTGCAGTAACTTATAACATTGTAGAACAACGGCACATCGACACGGCAGGGACAAAAATTGATACAGTACAAAGTTTATCCACACAGACAAACAAACCAACCATGATCGTGAAGTCGAATAGCAATACAAACCCATGGACCATAATGGCCTATGGAGTAGCACTAGCCATAGTATCAGTATCACAGTTGCATGTTTGTTCACCAGGCACATGGAATCCACCATGAGATTGAAGCTCTAGGCAAGAGTGGAAATAGATCAATGTAGAAAAGATTTGACAATATTAGAAAGTAATCCATCCAATAAGTGCTGGAATGAAAAACAAAATAATAGGGTTAGTTGTTGAGTTATGGTCATTAGCTAATACTATACTTAAAAGCACTAGTGTTCCTGTATGCTTTCGAGGAATCACTAGCAGGCTAGATGATGATTGGAAACTATGTTGTTGATTCTAGCAGACATGAAAACAAATACATATTTTGTATTCATTCAACTTCAAATCAAAAAACAACTTGACTATGATTTTAAACTTCCTTAAAAAGGGAATTATTGTCACAGCCAGTGTCCTTGTGCTATGATTTCAAATTAAGTTAAATCTAAATAATTTAATTATGCTACACAAAACTACAATTGATGGATAGATGCAGAAAAGCAAGACGGCCATTATTTGTGCCTGTAGACATGAATTGCACCAGTCATAGACATAAGGTAGTTATTTTTCATGATTATCTTAATTAGTGCATTGGGTAAAATGTGATTTATTTGCTGTGTGTGGTGCTGTTTATTTTCTTTGCTTCCATTGAGAACCTGACTTACAAGTTAGAATGCAATGCAAATTGTTCAAATTGACCTAATCGTTCTTTTTTTTATTTGTTTGTAGCTCCTTAAATAAAATATGTTTTAGTTTTAATGATTACCTTGTGCTAATAAACTCACTATCTCTAGCTATATAGCTGCTTGATAGCACAGGCTGTTTTAAAAGCCTATATAAATACTTAAAAAATTTTGTAGTTTATATGTTGTTTTCATTTGTATACTACAGTCCTTGGGCACTAGATTTCCTCATGGATAAATGACTTTTGGTTAATACAGTATGGTATAATGTTTTGCAAAATATTGGCTATTTGTTTAATTGAAGATGGAAAGGAGAATTCAGCCAATTGCTACAGATGATTCTTCAATTACGTTTTTTAAACCATTGCAAGAAGACAGTGTTCTGACCCAGTCATCAGTTTTCCAAAGTGTTTTGAGTTTGTTTACCTCTGTTAAAAGTGAGTACACCATTAGATTTGTGGAATATAGGTGACACGTCAATTTTCTACCTTATACTGTAAACTTAGCTTGATTCAATTGATATGTTTTGTGTGATCAACAAAATGACTCATTTGCATTTGTAAATTTTTTTATGCTAACTTTTAAAATGTTTGATGAGTTCACCTTTGCAAAGCCTTAAACTTTAGGTTATATTCAATGTACCATACTTGATAGCAAGCCAGTTCCAAAAGTTAATTTGTTTTTTATATTACGCTAACATTTGACATTGCAAAGTTAAACTGTGTAAACATTACTTGACACCAAGAGTTATGGGCAAGACAAGCTTGTCTTATGCTCCTGCTGGCTGTAAACACTTGTATAGTGAAATGATATTTTAGATTTGCATCGATTAGCAAATTTGTTGAGATGCATACAATAATAATGCATAAATAATCACACTTAATGGTTGTTTTTTCAAGTCTGTATTATCTAAAAACATGTTTTACCATCTCCACCACCTTGTGCTGGATCATACTTTCATTTAGTTTCTGGTTTAGATATTACTTCACTCCCAAGGGTCATCAGACATATCCACAAGTTTCTTTGCAAGGCAGCTCAAAAAGGGGTGGTGGACTAGCCATACACACTAGTGCATCAGTGGTTTAATTGTGACTGGTTGAAAGCAGTAATTGTTGAGGAGGTCTTTGTATTTTCAGCATTTTGCAGCCTTGGCCTTTATCGCTGCAATGATTGCCTAAATGGCACCAATTTGATAGTGGCACTGAGCATAGGTGTCCACAACTGTTGCATTACAAGGCTTAGACCTTTGTGCCAGGTGCCCAAAGTCAATCCATCAGGTCTCCTATCCCGTGTCAAGCTGACAGGCTCTAAGGTAAAGGGGAGATACGGGATTTTGTTGCAGGATTGTAAGATCAAATGCAGATTTTCATTAATTTTGTAATTACTTGGTTAGTTCCAATGACTTAGAATTACATTTTGGTCCTCTAACTTCATGAACAGCATTGATGATTTGGTGCAAAGTAAGGCTTCACTTGCAATACTGCACTCTCTGTGTAGCACCTGTTGAATAGTTGCATAACCTGTAGCACAACCTGTAGCACAGACATAGCAGAAACAGACACTGCAGCCCATTCATGACAGTGTGACTGGAAGTACAAAGTAACATTTTAAAAGTTTTTGAATCCTGCTCAGGAATCCAGGGTAGTCCACTGCCCTTGGGCTTGTTTTTTGGTTGATTTCATATACTTACGAACATTTTAGAAAACCTGTGTTTCCTGCAACTATTCCTGATTTTCAGAGACAAATGGAATGGTGCCATTTTTTATAAAAATGTTCCTGAAAGCCTATAAATAGAAAATTGGGGCACTCTACTATCCTGGGTTACCTGATGTGTGGCAAATTTTGTGCACCCTAATGCAGATACAGTTTTGTTGTAAAAGTGATTAAAAATGGATGTCGCAAAGTCAAACATAGTTGGTCTGGAAATGTCACATGTCCCAGGAAAACATAGTCAAATTTAGGGTTGCATTATACCCTTATTTCCTGACCCGTATAGCATTTGAAGCATTTCTGAGCAGGGTTTGCAAAACTTCAATTTGTCTGTTTTTTAACCTAAATATGGATTTTAGATAGCAATTAAATAAAGTAAAGATCATAAACATGACACAAAACACAAATGTTGTTAGTCTTAGACCAGGGGTCTCAAACATGTGGGGTACAATGCTCTTTGGGAATTTTCAAGTAATTAACATTTCAGTTCACGTTTTTTTTAAGGAAAATGTTAGGTACCTGGTATGGACCTGTAGGGACCCAATTTCTCTGACTGTAGGGACCTTATGATAATTTTCTCTGATTCTAGGGACCTGAATCAGCTCCCTAAAACACCTTAAAAACCCTGTTTGAGTTACTGGGTTCATTCACTGGTGTTAAAAGGTGTTCGGCCAGTGAGTGAACAGGCTTCTTCCAAACAAACGCAGAGACTGCTAGAAATGATTTGCCTGTAACTCATGACACCTTTCGTAGGAAATAAGATGTAAAATCTGATTTTAGTAAGGTCCAGCCACCACCATTGTTGTGTCAGCATCATGATGTGGCCCTCGGGTTACTTTAAGTCCTCATTTGGCCCTTGGGCAATTTCAGTTTGAGATCACTGTCTTAGACCGTGGCCATGATAGCAAGTAAGTTGTGCAGATTTTTAGTAAATGTTGTTTTTATAGATGCTGGTGCTGCTCGAAGTTCTTCAACCCCACATCTGCAAAATGACACTACTGATGTTGATGATGTTTCATGGAGAAGTAAAGATGCTTGCAACTCTAATAAAAGTATCATTAATTTTCTTTTGTTTCTTTCATGTGGTAATATTCTGCATGTATCTTTTTACATAAAACTGTGTGTAATTGTTTTCAAATGAAAAAATTATGTCCACAATTATGGTTTTTAGTAAAAGTAGCCAAATTACATACTTAGATATTAAAGTTATAAGGCATTAGTTCATATTAAAACCCATTTGCATCGCATTTGCATGTTGTGAATGCTACCTGATGACAAATAAATACTTTACCACTACTACCCAATAATACCATCTGAACGATCAAAGTAGGAAGAATCAGTGACATGTATTTCAGAAAGTATAGGCCATATAGCAATGTTTCCCAACCTTTTAGGCTTGCAGCAGTGCAGCACCCTGCAGGAGAGAAATATAATTTGCAGCACCCAGCAGTGAGCCCATAGCATCTTCAAGGTTTGATGTCATTTTGAAATAGTATTTGTAATGATATGTGGAAAATCATATTAGCTCATGGCACCCTAGGCGGGCGCATCACCCCATTTGGGAACCACTGCAATAAAGCTTATTTTTAGCTGCATAGTACTGATGAAAAGCATAATCCTGAAAACATGGGGCTAGACAACTTTCACCAATTTAAGGTCACTCAAGCATAGTTCTTGAGCTACACTCATTTTTGTATAAATGTTCTGAATGCTTCCTGATGACAAATAAATGTTCAAACCAATGGAATTCCTTTGTGTAATGTGATTGAAATTGGTGTTGTTTGTCCTTGAATTTTTATCTAACTTGTGTAAAATTCATGTGACTCACAAGCCCTAATAAACTCAAGTTTTTACTGTTGCATCTATAACTAACGTTGTTTTCTTCCACAAGCATCTGAGTCTTAGATTTCATCTCACCTTGACATGGGGTTTGCACAATACACATCTCGGTGGTGTTTTGTGTATAATGAGTAATGTCAATGACTAATGCATTGCAAACATTTAACATTTTTACCTGTGTATTTCCTTCCTGTTTTTTTTAATCATTGAGAAATTTTTTTTGAATTCATCATAGAAAACTAAGTCAATTCAGCCAAAAATATCTGAAAATGAAGATGACAGAAAGTTGTTAAGTTATTGTGGACAAATTACTGAAATGTCTAAGCAAAAAAACTAGTTCCCTTCTAATGCTTCAAACTGCCATTTTTTTCCTGTCTTTTGCTATGGAGATGTTGTTTATGACAACTGTCCTGTTGCAGACACCTATCTTTTAAGAAGCATCTAAGCTTCTGCTGCAAAGCCTATTCTTGGTTTCCTCAGCTCTTAGGACCACATGTGAGATTATCTTGAATGATTGAAGTCCAATGTCACTACATTTTTATTGCCAGTGTCACATTCTTATCGTGTTTTGTAATATTTGTTTTGTGCCTTGTCCTTTTTTCATCTCTCTCTTGCTACCAAGTTTTTCAGAATTTTTTTCTAACTTTTTGTCATGTTTTCATCTAAATGTTCAACTGCCTTCATGCAAAACTCAGTCTCTTCACGACTCATTTTTTGTAAAGGTTTGAAACTGTAACCATGTAACATTGCCATTGTAACTTTAACATGCCAGCCATGTAACGTTTGGCATTTGTATGATTATAACACTAACCCAACTGCAAGATTGTGCATGCTTTGTTTGTGCACATGAGACACAATATTGATGGCCACTGCAATTGAATGTGCCAATGTGGTGTTGTAAAAATTAAACATCACATTCAAATGTGCTCTAACTTTTGCTTTTTACATCAGCTCCATCCTACTGACAAAGATACAAAAGATCGTTGCTGGTGAAGGTGTCATGTCACATACAGCATTTGAAATAAAATATTCATATTTGGGCATCCAGATTAAACCAGATACCCATACTTGCTCTTGTTTAAGTAGACTTGCTTATTTATGCCTAAATGCCCATATTTTTAGATGGACATTACCAACTTTTATTCTTTCTTATGTTTGTGTATATATGTATATTATTATTCATTTTCATTAAGTTTGTTTTTTGCATGTCAAATGCTTTTTTGTGTGTTTCTCACTAGCTTCAACTGTGAAAATAATGAATAATTATTCCAGGCCTTAGTCTACCATTATTTGCATTTTTTAATGAACAACCAAAAACTCAAGGTTGCAAGCTAAAGATGAATTGCATTAAAATGATCCACTGCCAAAACAATTCTGAGAATTCTTCAAGATTATTTTGTGTCAGGATAACAGTGTTAACTTTGGTAATTAAGAAATGTTGACTAGTATAAAGTAACAAGAGCAGGCAAATCCGTTTTGAGTCTTAAATCTGTTTTGGGCCAATGCCTTCTAAATTAGTCAAATAGTTCAACTTGGTTGATTTCAAGTTTTCTTAGAGCTTCATAAAAGGTTAAAGTCAAATTTTATAGTACCAAAAAATTTCCTGTTTAGCCTTGTTTCATATGACATTTTGTTACAAAATGCATTTTGTCCTGTGAGACCCATTTGTTCTGTCCATAAAACAGATTTTTCTTATCTGAAAGTGCAGGGAGTGTCTGTTTTTCTTTTTTAACACTTTGACAGCCGGCGTACGATATATTCGCACTTTGAAATCGGCCTAAACCAGCAGTTGCCGGTTGCCTTACCAACACCATAGCTCCTCTGCTGATTGCGCTAGAGAGCTGTTTAAGGGCTGAAACGGATTGGCCAGTCATCTAGTCTGCACTCGAAAAAATTTTTTTGGTTTGGGGTGCGGATTTTTTATGAATGACGTCATAAGTGAAGTAGTTTTTGGGCCATTTTGGCTCATGTTACCTGGCATAGGGCCCAACCGCTTGGCCAAAGTATTTCGCTGAGGTTTTCATTGGAAACTAGGCTCGAGTCTGAGTCTTTTGAGCCTTTTATCGACTTTCTAGCATTTCTGGTTCAAAAGTTATGATCTAAAATAAACAAATTAATTATTATCTAATTAACTAATTAGTCAAAAATTTTTATTACTTTAGATCATAACTTTTGAACCTGAAACCCCAGCAGGTCATCCAAAGTATCAAAAGACTTCGATTGTGGCCTAGTTTCCAATAAAAACCTCAGTGAAATACTACCATCTAACGGTTTAGGCCCATTGTTCCAATATTTATAATTTTATATTATGGAAAGCGGAGTAAATATTCCCTACAAAGTCATGCTGAAAACAACAACACGAAAATCAGTGATTTAAGTGAAGAAGTTTAATATTTTGTGTTTGTGCAACTTTGCTTCTGAGAAACGTACTGTAGGTTTTTAAGGTGCTAATCTACTTCCTGTCTTTAGGTGAATCTGAAATCAATCAAGTGACTGGTGATGATGTTGAGAATGAAGCTTCTCATACATATTTGACTAATGAAAAGTCTCTCACCAGACCTGGGAGTCTCAGAATAAAATCTGTGAGCAAGGTAAAAAAACATCAATGTTATTTAAACCATAAACAACACTTAATTGATGTGAATTTTTGTTTGTTAAACCTTGTTGCCTGCCCTAACATAGAAATGTGAGAGATTGTTCACATTTTATAAGGTTGCTTTTATAAATCTGTTTCAGCTATTACAAAAACAAGTGATGTGCGAATTGTGGTCTTACATGTTTTGTGTTGAAGTCATTTAGTTCATCTCCATTTCTGTACTTTGATGAAAACTCCGTTTAGTTGGCTGAAGTGTTGGTGTTGTTTTGAGCAAACATTTTAATATTTTTTTGTTTCTTGTCAGCTGCTATTGTGATTATGTTCAGTTCAGTTTATGGTCATTTTGTTTTGCTAAGTACAAATCCATGATGAAGATCTTATCAAGTGCCTATTATCAGCAATCAGCATGCAATAAAATTGCAGTTTAAAGGTTGAAAAGTTGTTGGAACCTAGGTTAGAAATTTGTGTTGTGGATAATCTTCATTGGAATCATCAGCTTATGTTACCATTAAATGTTTGATATCACATGTTATGGCTGTTTTCAACACAACAGTAGTGTGTTCATGAGGTAGTACAGCAAACTTCGGTTAATCTGGATTCAATTTGACAGACAAATTCATCCAGACTAGGCGAAGATCCAGATTATCTGAAAATATTTGTTTCAAGCCTGATGTTGTCTATAGTAGAATTCCAGAAAAATCACCTTAATTGAACACATTAGCAATCCAGTGATGATAGAATTTTTTTAAACAAAGTAAATTTACTAGCTGTTTTTGCACCAACTTTTCAGCAATACTTTGCTTTTTCATCTTATGATTTTCATCAACGTATTGCAAGATTTTCAACTTTTCTGTGAGTGTTCTGTCCTGACGACTTCTTTTGTTTAGCATAGACATCTCTGCAAAGATAGCAGTAGGCACTGCAACACATGTTTGTAACTTTACCCACTGATTACCCAAAAAGCATTGGGAAGCAAACATGACAACTGAATGTTGCATCATGTGTGCAATAATAATAGTGGTGTTTGGTCAGCTGAGCAATTACAATGTTGCAATGTTGTAAATCACAGTGTAGTTAGGCAAGCATCTAACAGTGAGCACTTGTGAACAAATATGTAACTGCAATGTGGAATGGTGCACAAATGCACAGCTGGAAAGTAGGAAAATCCAAATTACGAGATGTAAAAAGAGTAACTTCCATCTGCAACAGCTGAGGATCTGCATTAAACAATCTGGATTATCCAAAGCTTTTCATTAAGAAAAAAATTAGAAATCATTCGTACCTCCAATTTTACCTGAATTAGTCAAAAATATGGATTAACCAAATCTGATCTGGATTAACCATCGGATCAACTGTAGTTTGCTGTATGTTTGCTACTCTTGTACTTGAATAACCCACTTGGCTTTTGGAATTCTCATGGTTTTGCCATCCATCTGATCTTTTCAATCTTTAATGTTACATTTATCAGTGTCACATGATTCTTGCTGTCCTATCATGTGCTTTGCATGAGGCTCAAGAATAGCACAGGCAGTTAGTGCAGCTGGTATTGGTGAAAACATCTGGCTTAGCTTTACTTCTTTTTAGTGATGTGCTATTTATAGAGTTTATGAAATATAGATTCCAATTTGGAAGTTCAAATCGTTGTGAGATTTTCGCATAGTTTGTACATCTGGAAAAGTTGAACCTGTAAATGTTGACATCTTTGCTGTTAGTTTGTAAATTGGTCACCACAGTAACAGTCTTTCCTTGCAGCTTTATGGTATGATCTCTTATCTTAATTTTGAATTTTTCTTGCAGAGAAAGGAAATTGTTCATGGCAGTGAAGTAGAAGTGAGATTACGGCATTTTTCTTCAGTTTTTCAAAATCTTCCCAGACTGATAAGTGGGACACACCAACAAATGAAAGAATCCCAGGTAATTAAACATGTAATAGCATCCACAGCGTAAAACCTTAGGAACATGCTTCTCTTTAAGGACTGCAAAGCCACTATAGTGCCAGTGACTTTGAAAATCAATCATTGAAGTTGAAGAAAAAAAATCAAAGCTTGCGTTTGCTTCAAATATGACTTTTAATGTTCAAACCTTTGTACCAATTAATGCATTACGAATAATCTACTGGTATTACTGTTTCATTTATAGTCATCTCCAATATTGCATATCCTATGGGACAGACTGCAATTCTGTGCTTCAACCTCTTAATACTGTGCGTAATAATCTATTGCGTGCTCTCACATTTATTCATGTCAAATGTTATACAACTCCTTTGTATAAAGAAATGTTATTTTTTATAGTAAAGGATACTTATCAATTAGAGCTATCTAATTTAATGCACAAATTTGATAACAACACATTTTTACCACAATTGTATAATGAGCTTCTTTCAAAAGATTACAGCAATTCACTCTCACTTGACTAGATCAGCTGCAAACTAAATTTTCTTTATCCCCAGAGTTGGCTTTTCTTTGGGTAAAAGAAATTTAACGTATCAAGGAGCAGTGACGGGGTCCAGAATATCGCAACTGTTTTGGAGATTTTTTTATGGTAAATTCTCTAAAAGTTACAAAAGTTTATTATCGCTCTGACTTTTCATAACAAATCTCATTTTGTAATTGCCTCAAACAATTTCATTTCATCTGTTGCATGGTACTTTTTTCTTCTGATAAGTACTTCTTAATCATTTTTTGTCTTGATGCTTTCTTGCTGGTATTTGTTTTTTCACTATTGGTGACTAAATATTGACAGTGCTACATTTTCTATGGCCTGTATCGTATCTTTCTATGGATTAACTGTTTTGGAGATTGAATTTGTTGTTGCTGTTTGCTGTGTTTTGGTATTTCAGTTGTTTTTTTCTTCTGTTCTGCACATTTACTTATCACACTCGGCTACTTAACACTTAACAGTCAAAGTCGTAATGGCCACCAAGATACTTCATGCAACTTTAGAAACACCTTGACAAGAGGATCTTCAGGTTGTTGGGTGTTGCAAGCCCACAATTTATTTTATTGGTGATATTCTTGTGTATTTGTACTATTTCGACTGTCAGAATCTTGAAACAATACAATTTCTGAATGTGTCATTTGGTTCTGTCACGAAAGGAAGAGTTCATTTTTTAAGATAGTTGAAGCATTGAGGTTCACACAAAATTTCTGCATTCAATACAGGTCTGTTTTCAACGAAGCTACATCAAATTATCATTGTTATTAACCTTAGTCTGATAGCAGTTTTAATCATAAAATAGGATGCAGAGGGTTATTAAACACTCATTAAGACTAGAGATAGACCGATATATGGGTTTCACCGATATAGCGGTATCGGCCAAAACGACCGATTTTATCGCCTCAGTAGGTGTTGACAAAACGCTGTTATATTCCTCATGCATCCAGACAACTTTGCCAAGAGAGCAAAACGAACCAAGTCAAGACAGTGACCTTGTAGCAACACTAGCAGGTGTGTTTTCATAAACAAGCAGACAAGATGAACCATGAAATACGTGTCGGTCGTCGCAACCGAAACAAAAGCATCATCATTAATCAGATTAATCAAAAATCATAGTGAAATATTGAAATTGGTATAATTTGAAAAATTTTAGGTCATAAATTCTGATTTTTGTAGTTTTGAAAAAAGGTAAGACATTGAATATACTATACTTCTGATAATGAAGCAGAAAACAGGATTTAAAAACTTTGCAAATATCGGTCATCGGTATCAGCTGTCGGTCCACGAATGGCTGATATATCAGTGTCGGCAGGGCCGGCCCTAGCAAGTGCGGGGCCCAATGCAAAACCTAGGCGCGGGGCCCCTCTGAACAGTGGTGTTATGACGTCATTGTGCTCAGTCAGTCAACCGTGGTACGACCTTTTATGAAGATGTTTTACCAGAATAATTTTATGTACCGCTGTATCAGTACTACTCGTAATTAAGCCGAAAATTCTACAATGGAGATCCGAGTGGAGAGTGTAAGTGCAAAGTTACGTCAATCAAACCGGACTACGGATTGAAAGTTAAGCGAATTTGAACTTACAACAAAATTTCTTCGCTTTTGTTAAACGACACTTTCGTTCGAAAAGCAACTGACTTGGATGAAACTGCTAACATGAACTGTTTACCTTTCTCACTTATGGTAACCACAAGGGCAGACGCGTTCTTGGTAACGTTTGGACCACGATCAGCTATCTGCTTTGTGACACAATACATGAAAAGAACCAAATTTCACAAGAGAGAAACCTGTCCAAAGTTCCCCTAAAATCCGATTTTATAGTTACTTTTAATGCATGGACTTGGTATGCAAACTTTTCTTTATGAATTTGTAAATGTAGTACAACTATCACGTCACAGATATAGAAACACTTATCAAACGCAATGTGTTAGGCGCATAATGGTTGATTGATGAAATAGAAGCCTGTAGCCGCCCAATATAATGATAAACTGGAACGAGTGTGCTGGATGCATTCACGAGTGTGCTGGATGCATTCACGAGTGTGCTGGATGCATTCACGAGTGTGCTGGATGCATTCACGAGTGTGCTGGATGCATTCACAATTTTTGCCTTGCCTAGTTAAGCTGCAGGGCAGCTTCAAGTGTCCTTTACGCTCATGAACTTGGACTTTGAAGTAGTGGTTTTCCACCTACTTACACTCGCAAATAGGCAAAACAATAAAAATTAGTGGGACGGCAAATGTTAGAAGTACTTGCACGACCGACAAGTAACGCGAAACAATTTTGTGGACGAAGGAAAGAAAAAAATTTTTAGTGCAAACAATTCACACAATGTTTCGTTGGTTTGCATGAGATTTAGGCCCAAAAGCCAAATTTACCGAGCAAATCAAGAACTGCGGGACAGCGGTAGCGTAGCAAAGTGAACATGACTAAGTAATTCACACTTAATCATTTTTAATCAAGATATAATCAACTCGATTGCTTCAACAGTAACTGGCGACAAAAGTATCGTCGTTGCAAAAAAGATTTGTATGCAGGCCCGACATCGGCACGAAACATTTTGACAAACTTAATCCCAAACCCGGCCCGACCCGAAAAGCCTGGCCCGAGCTACAACTCTGCTGCAGCCAACCAAAAACGTTCCAAAACAGAAAGATCTTTCACGAACTGAACAACGTTACGTTGGCAGAACTGCCGTCAAAGTTAGTACGACAGACACTCACCTTGACCTGCTCATTGCGAGTTGAATCACTACATAGTTTGTTTGCAATAACTGTACTGCAGTCTTAACTAGCACTAGTAACAGCCAAGCTTTATCCATAAAGAGTTTGATATGGTGGAGTGCAGATATAATGCTTATATAGCATGAGAAATGAGCACGTTTGATAATGTTCTGTAGAAGAAATTCATCGTTCGTTAAAACGAGATAATTGTTTGCTAACAACAAGATTTATAAGCCGTTTCTACTGTTTTCTCAAGCTCAAGGAGCATCTCGACAAAACGAACAACCTTCTCAAATACCATGGCACGGGGGCCCCAGAGGCGTGGGGACCAATGCAGCTGCATCGGTTGCATCGGCTTAAGGCCGGCCCTGAGTATCGGTATCGGCCGCAAAAAAGCCATATCGGTCGATCTCTAATTAAGACCCGAGATAAAACTCTTGTCAAAGTTGAAGTTACTAAACTATAACAACCCTAAAATGATATCCTACCAGGGGTGCTTGTGAAACAGCTCAAAAAGCTTTGTTGCAAGGTTTCATTCACATTGTAGTTATGATCTAAGTTTTTGTTGTAGGATTTATTCAAAGCATTACTGAAGTGTGTGGCCACAGTTATGCTAAACATCTTCCTGTGTGCTATTTCAGCTCCTGCAACCAACCAGTGACAGCAATTTACGACAGTTCTGGATGCCAGATGAACATTGCCATCAATGTTACGACTGTGGTGACCGATTTACAACATTTCGTCGAAGGCATCATTGTCGGATTTGTGGTCATATTTTTTGCAAACGCTGTTGTTATCAGTTGATACCTGGTCAATTCGTTGGATATTCTGGTGATTTGTTGTTTACTTTTTTACATTTGTTGCATTATTGCAAGTGCAATATGTGTTTGCCAATGCTCTCTCTTTGTTTTGAGAAGTATTTTTGTAAGGTGCATTGTGTCATGGGTTTATTTGCTGAATGGATTTATTTTGCCCCAGGAAAAAACAGCTCTGTAGTATGTACTTTTATCACTTTCCTCTCTACCACACTGGTAGAAGATAATTGTAACACGGGTACTACAGCACTGACCACAGATGTAAAAAAGAATAGTAGCCTGACAGAGATCGATTTTAGTTGAGTTTACACTTCTTTGCTGATCTGATCTGACTTGTGATAGACACTCGTTGTGACCCAATTTCTTCTTGTACGACGATCTGGATCATTTGGCACACTTCAAATACCAAAAAAGTATTCATGCTGTAAAGGGCACTCGTTTCGACAAGATATTGTTTGGTGTCCTGTAATCTTGCATGTAACCGTGTTCGCGACAATTTAAGGCTAACACTGCTTGATTCGAACTGAATGTGATCCATGTACATGTTCAGGAAATTGCACACATTTTCCAAGATTTGGTAGAAAGAAACTCAATCATGATTGATTTTATGTTGGTATATACTGTGCATCAATTTGTCCTTGTTACTGAACAGCTATCCTTTGCAGGAATGTTGCGGTCATGCACCTATTGCTACAACCTTCTCTCTCAAGCACACAGATTTTCCGTATTGAACAAAGCCAACAATGCTACTTCATTTACTTCAGAACATGAAGGGTTTCATGATGTAAGACTGCAGAGATGGCGTGGAAGCACGTGACTGCGCATTTCTTTGTGATATATTTTGTTCCAAAGAATAGTTTCACTTTAAATTACCTGATTTTGTAAAGTGATATTCGACCATGTACTGCAAAAGTTTTTTCAAGAGCATCATGTTTTTAAGCAACTTCTTGACTGATTCATGTTTTCTTTTTTCTTGGCATTGCAGAGTGTTCAAGATCTCTATGGACCTGATGCTTCTGAACAGTTGCATGCCATTCCCAGGTAGAGTGGTTTTGTTGTTCTTGTTGATTGCTGTGGCTTTGAATTGCTTACGTTGCCTAAAGTATTGTGATTTCCGATTGAAAATGATGAAGAACAATGCGAAATGTCTTGAAAAAATGAACACGTATAGGTTTTTGAAGGATGTTTTAGTTTCAGTGAAGTTATCAGCTTATGTTTTATGTTATTGACCAATTGACCTCAATTTTTTTACTGAATAAATTGTGCTTTAAGTCAAGATGTACGTATGGCATTACGTTCTTGCAAGTGAGAGTAAAGGCCTGAACAACAACAATTCTTTTTTTTGTTCATTTTGGGTGAGTTGCAGTTTGCCTTACAGACTAGATATCACTTCAAGCAATGAGTTCTGTTTATCATTCGATTCTACCTGAAAATGTGCTTGGTAAAGTTGTTATGATCTAAATTTTTAATGCGATTTGTGTTGTTGAGATCATTGGTCGCAGTTGATGAGCTTCGTTATTTTGGTACGCCACAGCACAAGGCTACAGATGAACTCAGAGAAATCGAAGTCGATGGTTTCTATGAATATTTCTCCGAATGGCGAAAGTTCTAAATTGTTTTCCCCCGGTACACCGTACTTCCTGCAGGAAGGTGGAGCATTGGTAAATTCAATTAAATAAATACACATTGTGTTGTTACCTTTTCTGTATAGTAGAAGCAGCTGCGTTAGAGTGCTAAGCATACTTTTTAAAAACAGGTTGAAAGTACTTGCTGATGAAGGTCATCAGAATGACTATATGTAAAATGTCATTACCGCAAGTTTTTTTTAAGTACCATTGTGTTGGTTTTGTTGTTTTCAAAAACAAGCAGAAATAGCCTGTTCAAGTACTGTCTATTTTATTTATTTTTCACTTGTTCGTTTATTACTCGAATTATATTTGGTGAAACAATGAAATGAACTAGTCTCTACACAAGTGAAGAATAGATCAATCACCAAAAAATTGGTTGGTTCAAACCCTTCACCTGTGTGGAGAGTAGGTACGTGAATACAGATATGTGCAAGTTCGAATTATCACAAAAAGATGAAAGCAGAACACAGTCGGCTTGTTCCTCGAGAGCTTGCAGCAAACTTGGCGCTTTTAACAATGAAATGACAAACAACTTTTAACGAGCCCTATTTTTCATCATTGTCATTATTGCATTGGCAGTTATCAGAGCTGCTGGCACCTGGTTGATGTGCTTATGCTTGAATTCTCTATCGCAGGCTTCTCGATATGATGTATTTGATGTTACGCAAGAAGATGTTTACGATGATGACGAGGAAGTGGACGACTTGAATGAATTCTGTACCGACCCTGAGCAAATTCATGAATTATGGGGAAAGATTGTTGATGATAAAGATGGACTGGAATTTCGCGATCATCGTTTCAGGTTCTGCAGTAATTTTGTTCACCATTGCAGTCATCATCATCATAAAGTATGTTTTTTTAGAAGTTGAAAAACGCTAGAGTGCCATTGTGCGTGAGAAGATAGTGAGAGCAACTACTAATTCGCACTGGTATAAGCATTGGTGTCATACCTAGTATAGCGCAGGCCAGGGGTGGCGCCAACAAGTCGATCGTGATTGTAGGCAGTGCGTGATCGACCGGTCGATCGCCGAGCGTCAGTTGGTCGATAGCGCTTGATTTTGCACTGAATTGACAAGATACCTAAAAAGAACACTTTTCAATCAATATTACAGAAAGTGCATCGAAGTTATCTATCAATTGGTTGGTCACGTATATTCTTTGGTGCCTCTTGCGATGGCTGACCACAGGCTAGCGCGTCAGATGCCACGAAGGTGTTGTAAATGTTTTCCTATTATTGCGTAACAATTATCATTAGGCGTAACAGACACTTTGCCTTCTGTCTGTGCATCACTAACTAAGGCGATGGTACACTGTATTTNCACATGCGATGCTCAATTTTGGCAATTTGTGCTTGTGACTGTATTGCCGACCGGTCGATCGCGAGTTAGCAAGAAACCTTCTAGTCGATCGCAGTCGAAGACAAGTTGACCACCCCTGACGTAGGCGACCAGTCCGGTGATCGAATACAGCGTGCTGGGTTCAAATAAACGCGGCCAGACGGAGTGACCGGCGGTATGACCCGACCCTGAATCGAAACCCTACCTTCCAGTTCAGAGGCGAATGCTCAGCCCGTTGTACCAGTTACCTGGCCGCAAATTGCTGGTAAAGTTTAAATTCCTTATTTATTGACAGTGTATTCGCACTCGGCAGGAAAAACAGATTGTTGTGTAGGTAACTGTTTCGACCCTTGTATTTGCCCTACACGTCGTCCTTTTGTGTGCATGCTATCTCTGAAAAGTTGGAAATACCGCGTACTTGTGTCATTGGAGTGCACCTCGCCTGTGCTTCACTGACGAATAGAACTTCATTCGAGTGTTGTGGGCAGCTAGGGATTTTGATGAGTTTAGTTCGGTGAGACATGCGACCAGCGGAGTGTTAAACTGACATTTGATGAGGTGGTGTGATGCGTACAGCGTAATTAGTTTCGTTCACNTTTAAAAATAACTTGGTCTCAACATTTTCCAGCAGTCTTGCAGGGATGTAAATTCAAAAACTCNCTAAGTGCGCTCGAGAACATGCATCTGGAAGTTTCATAAGTATTACTTTTTCTCTAAACCATGAATTTGCATTCCTTTCGATTTTTGCTAGTACAGGTACTTTTGTGTGATGGACTTAGTTTGCAAACGTTTTTAAAATATTTTTTAGGTTACGGAAATATGCACTGACGGTTACTGGTGCGGAGCTGGTTGACTGGCTGCTTGCGAATAAAATTGTTGCTACGAGGCAGCAAGCGAGAGCAATCGGCCAAGCGCTTATTGACATGCAGCACATCAGGAGCGTGTTCGACGACCGTGTAAGTTTCAACGATGCACTGTGCAACACCTTGAAAGCGACTGGTTGTTCACCTTGGCTGATGCAAATGGCATAATGTATGCAGAGCAGTGGCTTAGAAAAGGACTGTTTACCAACATAATTCACATGAAAAATGATATAGACTAATTTATTTGAAGCCATCTTCAAGTTCAAATGGAATATGGCAAATACAATTTCAGCGGTCGAACAACGTCACTTGTTCAAAAGTCTATATCGCGTTTTTTTGGCCTAAATTTTTTGGTGACTTTTGTGGTTCTCAACCTTTTCGCTGAAGGGAGCCAAATCCAGACTTACAACCTTGTTAGAGGGCCGCACTAAAGAAATTTTAGCAGAAGTCAATTGGCAAGTTTTGTTTTATCGCAGAACGAAGTCAGTTACACAAAATATTAAAGGTTTTATTGAAAGACTACTCAGGGCCGCACAAAGGGTGCTTGGGGACCGCATGAGGCTCTCAAAACAGTGGTTGAGAACCACTGGTTTAGGTTAAACAAGGGCGGCAAAGGTGTGACATTGCATGATGGGTTTTGCAGGTGTTCCACGATGCGTACTGTCTGTATCAGCGCGGACAAACTGATAGCCCCGGCCACGACCCTGTCCACTTCAACGTCCCGCCTGGCGCAACGAGTACTCCGCATGTGAAGATCCGCTTACCTCAAGGCTCCAGGAGATCCATTGATGAAACTTTTTCACTTGACACTGAACCAAAGTGGGTCAGAGAGATTTGCAATGATGATGAGAACGACCTTTCTCAAGTGAACAAAGACGAGAGCGCTCGGTTATGGCCCGATGGTATGATTTGTAATATAGCATGATTTAAAAAATTTTTAAATAATGTGCAGTGATGCTGAATTGGAAGAATTGATAAAAGCTTTTTTGTCACTTGACGAGTTTGTGATACTGGTAATTAGGGAATGCGTTGATCCAGAAAGCTGCAGTGATTTCGCTTTTTTTTAGTGCCCGTCTCAGGAGATCACGACTGAGGCTAGACCCCTTGTTGAAGACAAGTTTGATGGCTTGCTGTGGCCTGGGTGGGCACATATAAACCTCACTAGTTGCTTTTTGTAAAACTCCCAACTGTCTTCATTCTGTTGGGAGAAGATGCTCAAACCTGAGCCTCGGTATAATGGTTGAAAGTGAATAACAGCTTGTCATGTCTGGCATCAGTTGAAGAAATTCAAGAAACTCAGGGAGCGTTTTGTCACAGCACTGGAAGATACAGTAGTTTGTTGACAATCACAATTCGAAAACACATTTATAAATTACAGTGTGTGCCAACGTAAAACGCAATTTTGTGAATGTTGCCCAGGAACAAATAAACTAAAAACTGCAAAAATTTAAAAGTACTTCTTAGACTATAGCTATGCGTTTGTCTGCCACATGCCCTGGTCAATTCGTTTTGGAAAATCGCTCTTGTTTATCAACCCCAGGTGTTTCGAATCGTCGTTCATCTTCTACTCCGAGCGAACTGTTTGCTTCAGATGAAGAGTCGATCATTTCTTCTGTTTCTGGACAATCTGTTTCAAGTTACGTGGAAATTGACAGTGACCAAAACGTCATCAAATACAAGCGACCGAGGTGCTCCAGTGCATTTTCACAACTTGGTTTTGATCACTGATCAGTTGTTTCCAGCATTCTTGGAATGCTGAGACCTTACGTTTGACATAGGCATTCGGGAACAACTTGCCTAACCCAGCGGTAGGGGGGAAGAAATTTTGTCCATTCTTCAACCAGTCACGTGCTTTTAACTGCCAAAGTTGAGTTTATTAGTTTATTAATTTATGCGAACCAGCTCTCGGCTTTTTGAAACCTTTTGCTATGAATCAGAAACAAGTGTTTCTTACGGTTGAGACACGTCCTTTTGACTGTTAGGCAGTGTAACTACGATCGTTGTGGGAAAAAGCTAATTACTGTTCCATTATAATACTTTATTCAAGGAATTCGTCCATTTGCGCAGTGTTTGATATACGCCATGCAGTTGTCAAGTCGTACTTCGAGGAGACTTGTTCCTTCTCGCTTACTACATTTTAACGATTTCCTTGCATGTTGAGTCTGGCAGCGTTAAAGCCATGCTGCTGGTGTGTTATGTATAAATTGCAAATATTTGTGAATAAACGAACTCAGGAACGCTGACCAACCTGGTTGTAAGTTTGGTAATGCCTTAGAAAAAAAGTTTTTTGAAGTTGTTGCATGTCTTGAGAGGAAATCTTTAATTTTTTTGATTTGATAAAAACTTAATCTCTATTGCTGTAGCTAAGTCGCACATTTCGTGAATTTGTCCGACCCTGTTTGGCAGCGCCCATGCATCACGTTTTGGTGGAAAAAGCGCCTTCTCACCTCAGCATTCGGAATTGACGGGACGACGGTTCGTTGATAAATGTCTGACTGAAATAAGTGGCGACTATTTAAGAAGTAAGTGTTCTGATATTTTCAGTTGTGAATGCGACCACAAACCACCAAGCTGAATAGCATAATCAAAATCTTTTGGTCTGCAGCCCAACCCCTGGTACTTCGCAGTCTTCCACTGCCCCATGCATTTTATAAATCGGTTTACTAGGAAGTCATGACAGCACGATATTAAAACAACCGTGCTGGCGCCACCCATGCGTTCTTTACTCGTGCCACATATCCATGCTTGTGATTTTGCATCAGAAACATACGGTTTTTAAAGTTTTGTGTTCATGCCGCATTCTCCATAAATATACAAACATATCAAACTATAAATCGCAATTTATATCGCAAAGTCAGTTTTTGTGTCACTGTGAGCCATTGCGCTGGATTGGATATTGAGTGTAGTCCAACGACACGTCAGCTGCTGATGCGAGCAACTTGTGTAAATCGCTTTGTCAAAACAAACCGAAGCATGCTTCGCACTCTCCTGGCAATGTACGCACAACAGGAAAATATTATGAAAAGCAGGGTTTTTAAAGGTGTTTTGGGGACCCGATTCGGGTCCCTAGAATTGAAAATCGGGTCCCTAGAATCAGAGAACTCGGGTCCCTACAGGTTCATACCGGGTACCTAACATTTTCCTTAAAAAACCCTGATGAAAAGTGAAAAACTTTTAAGATGACTGGCTTCTGTTATGTGCTGAACGGAATGACAATTTCACAAAATAGAATGCGTTGCATTGCAGTGAGTTTCAGCCAAATTGTGCTTCTTGTTGAGGTGATAGTAACATACGTTTTATCATGAAAAAAGCTAAGTGTAAGAGGTTGCAGATTTTTAAACATGGCATTTTGAAAAGGCTGTCTGTTTTTACGTCAACTTCCTTCTGAGACTTCGCTGGGGTAGTCGAGGATTAGCGCTACTGCACGCCACTCAGCACCGTTTCTTGGCGTTTCAGCTGCTTGATTACGAGGCAGCCACTGAGCTGGGATAGCTCTGAGCTATGAAGTTTTAATTCACATCACTTCAATTTCATTGATGCTGTTGTTTGTTGCTGAAGGAACTTTGTTCGGTCCTAATAGCATCAGTGCATTTCTGTTTCAGATTACCTGACATGGAATGGTACGTACTTGGCAAACTTGCGTGGAATCGGCAAATCTGTGTGGCCCGAAAGAGGCATGCACTCTTCACCAAGCTCTCCTCACGAAAAACAAATATTCTCAACGTTAGTAAACTCAGCCGCTTGTGTCTTTTTTACCATAACAAGCGCAGACTTAACGTAGATGTCAGAAGTAACCTGGTTTGGCCTACGAGGGCACAGTTTTGCAATGGCTTATGTCTTGCTGGATGTTGCTGTGTATTTTCGCATATGATGTTTCTTGAAGCTGTAAATGCAAATCTTGCATCAGCGTTGCTGACCCGGCCAGCCGTGATTGCGCGTCGTGCTGCATGTGTGTGCGGCGCGTGGTCGCCATGAACGGAATCTGGTTTTGCTTACTCGAGTTCCGG
>JGI24022J15233_10001034_pt1 | contig 21409 bp, 11 predicted proteins | sample Ectturendosymbi2_FD_15233 | JGI IMG/M metagenome (IMG submission 15233) | reverse complement strand
GATTTAAAATTACCTACGGCCCCGAAAATGAAAACTCGCCTCTGTATCCGCCACCTAGTGGGAGGATATCTGTGGAAATTTTGGAAGGGGTGGGGGGGTTGCAGGCATGATGCGCATGAGTGTTGAAAAGATTTGTAGCTTTGACTAAGAGCGTAAATGCGCAAGAAAAATATTTATCGTCTTTGTAACGTTTTAAAGCAACTTAAAAAAGATAACAAATCGCGCTGCAATCCACACTTCTTATAAAAAGCATGAGAATCGATGTGTTCTACTTTAGTGATATGCACGTGCGACCAACGCGATTCAGCATTTTGTGCACTCCAACTGACAGCTCTGATAAAACCCAATTAATGTATTAGCGTGATTAATCTTGCTTTCAAAACACCTCTATAAACAAGATTGGAAATCTATATTTATAAAACTTCTGCATCGACCCGATGACTTCATTTACTGCGTTTCCATGTCCACTTGTGACATGGCCTGCAAGCTTGGCCTCATAGTTCAACAGCGTGGGCCAAGTAGCGCGTGCGTTTCCATGTCTAGTGTTTGATTTGCCCGGAAGCTTCACTGCTGAGATGCTGTTGACGCCGCCAAATGAGCTGGCGTTAAGATTGCTGTACTGAAGCATTACGTTTGAGTTATATCATAGCTGTCTGTGCATGATGTGTTGATGTTTCCAACTGAGCAAAAAATATCATTCGTTAACGGCTGTGTTGCTTGCGTACAGAGAGTATCGGCAAATACAGCACTTATTAGGTGGCAGAGTATGAACGCTTTTCTGGGCCGTGAAGTCAAAACCTGTTTGCTAATTTTTTTGAGTTTGTGTTGGTGCCTCGCAAGAAGATCGCTTGCCTAGCAGTAAGTAGCACTGGTTCGTACAGTGCAAACGATTACTTGCAGAAGGTTCCGCTGGTACCGGATGCGAAACAGGTCAGTTGCGGAACATTTCACATGCTACAGCCTATACAAGTGATCATGCTGCAAAACCTAGAACTAAGAAACTTTAATTGTTGAAGGTGCTGTAGAATTGCGCCTAAACTTTTCTTGAATAGAGAAGTTTCAGCAGCTGCTGTTACAGCTGTACTTAAGGTTAGGCTAGAGGCTACTGCATGTGTTGTGCAACACTTGCCATGATCAGGAAGATAAAAGTTGTATAAACACCTCGTAAAACATTTGCCATAGGCATTACCAGCAGATGGTTCAGTCTACAGTAGAAGCGTCAACACTTTCTTTGCACTACTGCTATTTTACCAAAAGTTGGGGATAACGTGTTTGCTGCATCGTTTACTAATACTGCAGTGAACATTTTATATGTAAAATTTTGTTGCTACTAGCTATGGAGTATGAGTGTAACCGTTACTGTATTATTAAAACCCTCCACAACTCTACAATACTGCACTGCAAACAGTTTACAGTCAGGCCTAGTACATACACTGTACATGTAGGCCTGTATCTCCCGCTAATCATCCTCAACGTCGCGAAGGCCAAGCTTTTCGAGCTAACTAACGGGCCAAGTCCACCTACTTTTGATGGCCCAAGATTGAAGCTGGTCTGATTTGATGGCCCGCTTGCGTAACTTGCGTCACTTCCATATATGGAAGCATGGCCCAAAACGCGGACATGGAAACACAGTAATGGGTTCACACTAAACCGTCCCCCCCACATTTTGCAACAAAATTGTGCTCATGTGTCACTGCAATGAACATTAACCAGTGATCCAAGTTGGCAGATCGGAGAAAAACACAACACTCAACGCCAATACAGAGCAGTTCATAACTGCAATATTACTCGGCAACGCGTTGAAACAGGGGAGCAGAACAGCAGTTCATAACTGCAATATTACCCGGCAACGCGTTGAAACAGGGGAGCAGAACATACTCAGTGCTACGTCAGGGCAGTTCGCAAATGGAAAAATATAAAGCTGCGCATTAAAACAGCGGCGGAGTAACACCAGGGATGTGGTGCTAACAAAAAAGGTGTGCTTCGAACGCTTCGAAAAAATTGCCATTTTGAAACAACTTTCAACTCATTTTAAAGCGAAACGTTAAAAAGGTGTGGGAACGCCGTTCCCACGCGTTCCCGCCCCACTACACCCCTGAGTAAAACACCTCAACGTTATGACAGTGCAGTTCACAACTGCAAAAACATCAGGCTGCGCGAATGTGTCGTCGATTAGCAGTCGAGGGAAAGAAGGTATGCGGTTGGGATAGTGGACACCCGGGGTTGACAGTTTGAAACTTGCTAAACTACACAAGAATTGAGGATACCATGAAGCGCGCAAGAAATATTTCGTTTTTTCTTATGTGGCTGTTTTATGTGCAATTACTAGGGGGGCAGAACAGATAATTACTAGGGGGGCAGAACAGATAATTACTAGGGGAACAGAACAGATACCGGCTTGTGAGCCGTTATGATGAATCCGCCTGAATTGCCAATTAATGGCCATGCTCGAAATGATGTACATATTGCAAACACAGGTGCGCGACTGCATTAGCGGCCACCCAAGATTGATACATCAGAAAACGAAACGGGAAACTTGTGATTCATCAAAAGTCAGCTAAGCCATGCAATTGAAATAGGACAGTTTTGAAATTTGCATCAGCAAATTAATTAAACGTTCATCATTATCTTTCAATCATTTTTTGTGATTTTCCACTTGATCGCACGATCTGGAAAAAGTCACGTCACTATCAGTTTGACTGGGTGTGCATCGCATACCTGGATTAGATTATAGGTCCCTGGCATTGAATGGAAGAATTACTGGCATTCGAGTAAGTAAAACCTAATGTTGACAAAAAAACAAGTTTCGAAAAATTAAATCCACGCAGCAAGTTAGCAGCCTTACAATAGGAAATATCATCTAGTTACAGCATTTTAATTTTTGCAATTTCACTCTTTGGATGCCCCCCTGCCTTGGATGCCAGGGGCCCTCGCCGGCACAGTTTCTAGTCACCCCTTTCGATTGCCTCCCGTCTGGCTCAGAGCTACCCCGTAGTCTGTGGGTAGCATTGAATAGATTTAGAAGGGGCGTTGGCCGCTTTGGTACATGCCCGGCCGCTGAGGCATCCTAGATGCAACCAAACGCATCTGTGGCGCTGATGAGCAGTCAGCCATTCATATAATCATTGATTGCAACATCCTCCGCACTGCCTGGAAAACCTGCGGAGCCCTGACATCAACAACACTAAATGGATTGAGGGTTTCGTTTGAACCGGTAAAGCTAACATGCAAGAAGTTCTGCAAGAGGCCTTGAATAAAACCAAAAACTTCGTAACTTTCTTCAATACAGTGCATTTGCTTCCGAAAGACCTCAGGTTCGAACATGGGGGTGACAAACTTGCTTCTTGCCCCGGGCTTGGCGCCATCTGACTTCGTTACGGCCCTGACTTGTATTTACTGCAAGTGCAGTCATGCGTGAATCACTACATCTGAAAATGAGAGGCCAGAGTTACGCTACAACTTTTCTTCTGGTTGGCGGGGCGACAATGTTTGCCCCCCTCACCCCTCACCTGGTAAAACCTCAAAGTTTTTCTAAACAGATGAAGCAAGAAACAAAAAAATGGTTTTGCTTTTGTATTTGGTTACATGGCGTGCTAGTTGTCATGGTGATTGAAGCAAGCTATCACCATGCCAACAAACAATCTCGTTAAATGTGCGCGTCATAATGGGCAGCGAGAAACCCGGTAACAAGTGAATCAAAATCAAGGCGACATTATCATGAACAGCAGAAGTAACATCATCAACGAGCAGCCGGGGTGGGGGGTGGCTATCAACACATGGGGGGAGTGGCTAACAACGAACTCCAGCAAAACAACACATCAGGCGGCGGGTTTTGCCCCGACACAAGAGCACGCGGTTTTGTTTCTTCTTGCGCCTGATGAGCGCGTGACGTACACGTCGTATGACGTCATGACCATATGATACGATCGAGCGACTATGCAGATCAAGGCTTTGCGCCGCAGTACGTCACAATGCACATTGTGATCTATTTAGAGCCGCTAGAGGCAGCAGGAGCAGCGGTTGACGTTGGCGTTAAATCCCATACGATGTGGGGAAGCAACGTGACGTCAAAGTCTTGGTTACAGTGAAACATTTCCAATCACCTAAACGTCTGTTGAACAAACGGCATTACAAGCTGTATACGTCGATTACACGAGCAGCACAATCATCGATTCACTGATTAGAACTTCAGTTCAAACAAAATCCACTGAAACATGTCACTGTGATTAGATCTTAGCATGTGGAAGACATCCTGGTAGATTTGCCAGGACATTGAGATAAATGTATAAAGTCTCTGTCGCAGTAGATTCGTTGACAGACGTTGCTCACCGGGGGGTAAGTTATAATGATAGTATTGCAAAGTTCCTCCTGCTGCTGGCTCTCACTTCCCGATCTCCTTCCCAATCTGATATCCGAGGATTTTGTTCCAATCGATCTTGGTGCGAGTGACCGGCAGTTGGCGCCGCAGAGCTTTAAATGTCGTCGTCGACATCGAGTTGTAGTTGTCGCTGATGGCGTTCTGCGGAAGAGGGGGGAGGTTAGAAAGAAGCGTAAACATCAGTTGCAAACGATGCGGGTGCCGCTGGCCCCGAACAACAGAAACAAGTTTGATGTTTGCGATGACACAGTGGATACAACACGAACGGGTTTAACCTGACATTTTTTATCATTTTATATTCTAATTTATGTTGCACAGTTATTTGTTACGAAGACTTCCATCGCTGGGTTCCCGCAACAATCTTGTTGTCGCAAGTATTCCTCACACAGCGCGGCTACGCTTTTCCATTATACGCTATGCAGCCCCGCGCGAACATGTATTACTTTCCAGAGGTAGTCGTGCACCCTCTACATTCGGGAATTCACATTCCCAGCTTATCGTTTGTTTACTTCCATAAAAACATGAACACCCCGTCGCTTCTTGCGACCTATCACAACTTCTACCATTACTTTCTTTTACATTACGCCACTTGCGTCTGTGATTCCAATGAAGCGTTTTGCTCAAAACTTGAACTGACATATTTCTTGCTGCTTAATCAAACGCGTATTTGGCGACGACCCCCTTCAAAACAATACAAGTCCCACTTTCTAGGGTTCATGTTAAAAGCCAAGTAAAGATTTATGTGAAGGTAACGCATCAGTGAATCGGTATGTGATGGTCAATGGTCATGCACCAGTGAATAGACCAACAGCAGACAATGGAAAGTTGTGCTGTCCTTTGTTGTATGAGTTTCACGTCAGAAAGAAAGTAAAATGACGGCAATATAGATTGCCGATATAAAATATCCAACAAGTTTGTTACGACGCCATTGTTTACATTTTCTCGATCGTTAAGGTCTGACCCAGCATCTCAATGAGCGATATCTTTTTCCGCATGCCTTTGTAACCCGGTTTTTATCAAAGATCTAACAAATAAAACTGAAAGAAGCAAAATGAGTTCATCTTCGGTTTCGTCGCATTTACACTTGAAGGTTTAGTTGGGAAACACCAAATAAGTTTCAAACGCACCAGGTCAGTGAACATGTTGTTCGCCGACCTGTTAATTGAGTCCATGGCCGCAATTTTGTTATTTTGTTGTGAAATGTGGGGGGACAGCTTGATATAAAACCAATATAGTTGTCAAGCCGATGTGGAAGTGGAGTTTTATAAATGCAGATTGCCAACGTTGTTTTTTAAGAGTGTTTTTAAAGCAACACTGCTCACGCTTTGCTTTATCCCTACAAATGATTTAGAAATTAATGAACTTAATTTTGTTGTTGGGCATGGTACTGTAGTTCAGCTTGGTTGCACCACAACCGGACCATGATACAACCAAACGCAGCAATATAGTAGAACACATCAATTGGGTTTTATCAGAGCTGTCAGTTGGAGTGCACAAAATGCTGAATCGCACTGGTCGCACGTGCATGTCACTCTTACAGTAAAACACTTTAGTTTTCATGCATTTTATAACAAGCGTGGGTTACAGCGCGATTCGATGTCTTCAAGGCGCTTAACGTTAAAAAGACGATGGGTTGCAAGGTACGATATATATATATTGCAAGGTATGGTAGTTAATATTTTTCTTGCACATTTCTGCTCTTTAAAAATGCTACAAATCTTTAGATACTGGACAGCATGCATGCAGACCCACCATATGCATGCAGCCCCAGCCTATGCATGCAGCCCCACCATATGCATGCAGCCCCACCATATGCATGCAGCCCCAGCCTATGCATGCAGCCCCACCCTATGCATGCAGCCCCAGCCTATGCATGCAGCCCCAGCCTATGCATGCAGCCCCACCCTATGCATGCAGCTCCACCCTGGTCAAATCTCCATTGATTTCCTCTTACAGTAGCAAAAAACATTTGGCCAAAATTAGTGCAGGCTGCTTCACAAAATGATTTACAATTTATTTTAACTGCTGACGGGTGGATGATGTATCCTTTCAATCTCCTTTTGTCAGTCCCTGCATGCTGTTGGCAGGGCGGGCGTTGGCAGGGTGCGGGGCCCGATTAGAAACATTTTTACGGAGTCCCATCCAGTGGTGTGTAGAAACTTTTGATGGAGGAGCATCAAGTCACAATGACAGAAATTGGTGAGCCAGATACAACACACCCGGTAACACATCGGTGAGCCAGATACAACACACCCGGTAACACATGAACACTCATTGAAGTTTCATTATTCATAGAATTCTTAAACAACAAGGCAAGGTAAACACCTGGTAGTCATGTTCCGACTTCGCCAAGAGCTTCACAACGTCGTTAGCAAGTTGCTTTTCTGACTAGAAAGTGAAAAGTTTGGCATAAAATTGTTGAAGAAAACATCATGGACTTTCGATTGACGTAAATAGGAAAGATATTTGACTCACGGACTGCTTTGTTCCATCACAACACACAAGACAATGGGAGCTAATCGCGCCAACGCAACATAATCACGTAAAATCCCGTGACACACGAACACCTGTTGATTTCCAACGAACTAAGAAATTTGTACCCCCCTCCCCGTGATAGAAAATACACGACTCGAGCCACGCCCTCTCCACCTCGAGCCACGCCCTCTCCAGAGTTCATCAGTTTGTGTTTTTCACAGTAAAGCCAAGTACTTCGACGTAGCATGTTGGCGTCGCATGACCAGTAACCAACGCACGACTTCGATATTAACTTGGTTTGCAAATGTCCGGCGCGCTGACCCAGGCACCCCTTCATTTTGAACAAACAACTTTAGAAGCAAATTAAACGCAGAGCGGAATATTAACACAAGTCCAGCATTCCTCACCGTCACAGTCAGATTATCTTTGCATTCCTTCTGACTGACAAGTTGGACGTTCCCGTCTTCGTAGTAGTGGACCTTAACAAGACAGCAACAAAGTGGGGGTGGACTGCAGTGATACTCGAATTGTGACGTTACTGTGCCGCGTGTCACGCCGGTCAACTTTGCGATAGAAGCGCGCGTCATAGCAGGGGGGGTGGCAGCGAAGAAGAGGCCACTACTGTTTGCGACAATGTCCTCCCACACAATCGCTGCATGATTTCTTGCAGGAAATGTGGGTGGGATGGAAATATCCGGCTGCTCAGCCACAAGCAAAACAAAGCCACTGCACTTGTAGTGTTCTGCCGCATCAGGCAACACACATCAACCTACGCAAGGAAGTAAACGTTTCACTTGATAGTTAAAACTCGAAGCAAAAGCAACAGTTGCTCCCCGTTGCACCAAAACAAACAAACTCTTTTGTACCTGAGTTTTGAGCAGACCAACGATCTTTGCGTTGCCTCCCTCGATGGTAATGTGCCACTCCGACCTCCAACGACCGTTCCAGTAATTCTCTGGACTGAACTTATGGTCCTCAATGCACACGACCAGGACTTGGCTTCCCCCGGCCCCTGTCTTCCCATACACCTGAGGTGGCAACAATATCCTTAAGATTTTTGTTCTTGAAGCATGAAGTTCAATGAAACGATTTGAACCAGAACCGGCGAAGGTTTTCAGAATAAAAGAACAACAACGGTGGTGATGATTAGTGGAATATTGCCAAACTGTTTCTAAAATTTCATTGCCATGGGCGCAAACTATAACATTTGAGAAACGTAACGTCTTGTCGTCTGGCAGAAGAGTAAGCAGTTAAAAGTTCTTTACAAAGTTCTTTTAAAATTACCTTTTTGTTTTCTTCACAAACTCATCAAAAGTTTGAAAAAAGCAAAAACTTCACAATTACACAAAAACAGCTGATAGCGCCCTGTCCATCTGACGAGGCCAGAGCAGTTCGCAATAAACGGTTCAAAGCAAACTGTAAAAAACGAATTCAACGTTTTCTTCGAGCAAAGGTAGCAGTGTTTCTGTGCTGTTAACGATCTGTGTTTGACATTTAATCCTGAAAAATGCATTTAAAGATGAGAATGACTCCGGGTTAGATCGAACACATGGTAGAAAATTTTTACAATCGCCGCACACGACAACTTGGAAACCCGACACTTGCCAACATTTCTTTCAAAACAATATTTCAATTCTTTTATTATAAACTAAATATTTTTTCAAAATATTTTTTTCTATCAACCCCGAAGCACCCCACAGGGCGAGTTTGAAGACTCCGGGAAGTTCTGTTCAATACATATTGTCATTTTCTCTTGCTTCTTAGTTTCATTCCAGCGCGGCTACAAATTTAATAACTTCTTCACGAAATCTGTCATAACCTGAACCAGCGCGGAATAAATCAACAGCACGCGCCAACAGCATCAGTACTCACGGAGTAAACTCCTTGGGGGTAGTAGTTCTTAACGTAATCTTTCATCGCGACGTCCAGTTCGTTCCTCCACGACTCAACACCCCCGTCCACATCTTCAGACTGGACCTCACTGACGGCTTTCGACGAGAAGTTGTACCTGCTCGCCATCAAATTGACATCATCAACTTTCACGCAAGACGAGCAGAGATGATGGCGAAGTTGTTTGGAACAGATGGAAGTTTAAAGTCGAACACTGATCAAAATATTCCGTGAATCGTGTTCTCATTGTTTCGGGCGATGAGGGGCGCGAATAAGAACGGAGTTACATAATTGCCATTTCAATAATTTACAATCGTAATGATGAGGAAACAATTTGATAAAAGTTCTAAAAATACTTTTAAGAACGTCAAAAGGAGATCATCGTTTAGAACAGAATACATCGGCCAACCACAGTTAAACGTAAGCGTAAGACATTCTCACTGACTGCGGAATAAACGGTAAGTTAGTGGTTTGTTGACAATACACACACTTATTTGAAGATCAAGCCACTAAAAAAACAAACTCTTGAACAACATCTTTTTCGTATATCGGTTTAAAAATAACGACATCAGCAAATGCCACTAAAAGCGAATCTTTGCTGGTTGGAATGCGAAGGACTTGTCCAGAGCGCCTGCATGAGCTGAGATGGCGATAAACACTTAAAAAAGTTGTTTCCTTCTTGGCCAACCCGGCCACAACCCTCCCTCAACCCGGCCACAGCCCTCTTAATACACTGACTTGAGTTGTTCCAAACAGACCCCACCGACTGTCACGTGACCTGGCTTCGAACTCAGTATTTCAAATCAGCAACTTTCTTCAAATAACTGTATTTTTTACTCGTTCAACGCTGGATCGAAATTCCTTGCAACTGAAATTGAACTCGAAGAGATTGACTGGAAGGAAAACTTACATTCAGGTGCATTTCGAACAATCTCTTAGCTCCGGTCGTTGACGGAAAAAAACGCGCAGTAAACGAAAAATCTTATTTTGTATTTTATAACTACTGTATATAAATTTAGATTTTGCTGAAACACACCTGGTCAACGAACAACAGCACTCGCATATGTTCAGGCTCTCACCTGAAAGACTTCTTCGAGCGAGGATCCAAAAACTTTCCGTTATCAAGTTTTCCATGGTTGGTGATGAGCACCTGATTGTCGTCCAACACTGCAGGGGTGAACTGGTCGATTCTGTACTTGGCCAATGCACTGAAACAGCAACACATCGGGACAATGCAACAGATAAGGTCCCATCACCATAAACAATGGACCACGTAAAGTCTAAGGACTATATTTATGTGCTGTTTGATGAACTCTTAGTTTGCAGCTATGAGTGGGGTTTACTGTTGAAATCTCAAGAGTTCCTACGCAATCTCGCATATAAATTTCTAGACTTTTTCAAGACCTTTTCCAGACATTTTCCGGACTATTTCCAGACCTAACATTTCCGTATGACCCACCCACGTCAAACCCAACACTGTAATATTTATTACGATATAAGTAAAACCATATTAATCCTGAAAAAAAAGTATTATGAAACTGTACTTCAAAAGATCAAGTCTGGGATATTATTTTCTTTATCCATCCATCCAATGCTAACAGACCAAAAACATTTTTCCAGACTTCCCCAAACTGAAAAATGACAAAATTTTTCGGTAGTTTTCACGACTGCGCAACAACCCTGAAATTTCTTTCATGGAACACATTTTCGACTCCAGAATAAGTTTTCAAAACCTGTTTGAATATATTTCATGTCTACGCCAGGGACATAAAGTTACCATTTTCATTTGATTGTAAGCCGCACTTGAAGATAGGTTACCTGAGCCTCTGAGATAATTGAGTGTACAGCACGTTTCGCGTTAAACCGGCAACCCTGGTAATGATGCTTACGCCACTACAACTACCTTCTGTTCATCATAATCCCTCCTGTGACGGATGTGCACGTGATGTTGAAGATAATAGAATGCGAAAGGAGAGTTTGGTCGACAAAATGTAGCCAAGGAAAGACTGAGCGTCATCTATACCTTTCGATAAGCTAAAGCAGGTTTTTTTAAGGTGTTTTAGGGACCCGATTCGGGTCCCTACAATTGAAAATCGGGTCCCTAGAATTGAAAATGGGGTCCCTAGAATCAGCGAAAATTATCATCAGGCCCCTAGAATCAGAGAAAATCGGGTTCCTACAGGTTCATACCGGGTACCAAACATTTTCCTTAAAAACAACCTGAGCTAATGTAAAAAAATGTATGCCGTCTTTGCTTGTAAGCCGCACGAAATGATGGAAATAAACATAAGCCACGGCTTAAAATCGAAGAAATACGGCGCTTAAATAACAATTGTAGGTTTTTCCTTGAAAAGTATGAACCAGGATGCCAAATGTTCATATTAATGATTTTATACTGAGTTTGACCAATGGTGTTGTGAATCTGCAAGTCAAGTTGACTCCAAGGCATCTGACTATCAAGTAACATCACAACTGTTGTCAAGTCCTGTTGAGTCTTCCATTTTTGCTGTCGATTAATTTCGTGTAACTCGATTTTGAGCAGCAATGTTAACTTTTTGGGAAGAAACACAAAAAATACGGCAGTTTTCGCAAAGGTTGGAATGTTTGGTGTTCCCAAAAACTTCTCAAGCACCATTTTCTGAAATAGGATCATTCTTTCCAAAACAGTGAGTAATTTTTGTAAACATAAACACAGATGTACTTCCATACTACATCAACAAGCAGTCATTGCTAAATTTCACGCATTTAAAAACATAAATAGAATGGTTACGTATAGTCAAATGGGGTAAAAAAAACAAAAATTTTAAGTTTCTAATATCTCTAAAACAAGCTAAGGTATTTTCTTGGTCTTTTGATAGAACGTAACCCCCATGCCAAAGTGTATTGTAACATTGAATCTTTTTGTTATCTTTCCCCCAAAGAAAAATTATAGTTTTTTTTACCCAGGAGAAGGGGTAAAAAAAACTTTTTCTGGGTAAAAATTCTATTGTTCTTTCATCCAGATTTGCCTGTGTTCTGTACATTAAAAGTAATCCACATTTTAGCACTAACATTTAGCCATAATGTAGACTTGCAATGATTTATTTACAGCATGCTTTCATGCGAAAACAGTAGATTACAATGATCACTTCAGTTAAAGCAGTCTTGAGCAGGTCATCAGTATTATTTTCCAAACTTGCAGAGGTTTGCAAACGTTTTGGACACCATGCTCTCCCTTAAAAATTAAACAAGCCTTTCCTCTGCCTGCATCTTAAGTATTTTCTGGTCTGGACCATGAAAACAATACCCAAAGCATGGAAGAGAATATCCATGTCCTTCACAGTGGGCCAATCCCACAACAAGCGACTTGTACTAGTTCTACTCTCAATTTTGTGCAAGAAAGTTTGCTTCCATACTTGTTGGTATTTTATCATCGACAAACTCGAAGAAAACTTTGAGGTTGTTCCCAGTAGTCAGCTTTAACGCTTGGACAGAAAAACAGCATAAATTTTCCCCTATTGACTCCAATCATTTTTATGCCTTCAGCTTTACTCTTATATGTAGTACTTAAGAAACTTCAACTGAGTACCTAGTGGTGTATTGGTTGGTAACTGGTTTAACAAACAAGACCCTCATCTGGTTTGACTTTCTCTTAACCTCTTCTTTTCTCACTTTGTACTTTAAAAAAATATTTTGTCTGTAATGACTTTCCCATGCATAGATGTTTCTTTTTTGGAGGATGAAATTTCAAGCTGGCCTGCTTTTAGACCTGAAAATAGCCTCAAGAAATATTTAGTGTCTTGAGGTACATGTGTCAAAAATATCTTTTATCTGGTGAAGAAAATCTTTGCATTACTTTTATCTAACTAAAGGTATTTGGTTCCATCAATTGCTGCATGCAATTAAGTACTATTTTTTTCTCATCTGGCCCTTCAGTTAAACCTGCTGTAGTCTGATTCCAGCAAAAATGTCTTATGAACCTACCATTGTTTTAGCCACACAGTACTATTGTGATGCAGATTAAAAAATGCAATTATGATGCAGTTTCATCACCACCACTGTTTTACTACTTTCTGGACTAGACCCTGGGGTTCTCAAACTGAGGGGCATGAAAGGAGCACAGGTGTGGTAGCAACGTACTGTGGAAAATCAGGATAATTGCAAATAAAGTTTTTCACTGTTTTTTGTGTTTCATTGTCAGGTTGGCTGAGATGCAAGTATCAATGCCTAACGCTAAAGACGCATCTAAAATAGTCGAAGAACCTCTGTTCTAGACTCAAAACAAGATAATTGGCAATTGCTTGTGAGCTATTATAGTAACCAAATATATTAACAATACAGCTGAAATGCCCAACAACAAATGAAGGTTGTTGTTTTTTGCAGAGAAGTATTATAGAGAAATTTACTTCATCTCTTTTATAGTAAGATCATAAAAATATACAAACATGGGGTAAAAAAATCTTGTCTGGGGTAAAAAGTAACTAGTTTCTTTTGCCCACGTCAATGCATCCGTTTGGGGTAAAAACAAACTAGCCCATAAAACTCAAGACGTAAAGTTGTCAAATTTTTTATTGGTATGGGTATCCAGAGACATGCATTACCAAAGCATCTGCCAACATTGACATGTTTAGGCCAAGTGCTTCGAAAGCAGCATAAAAGTTTATAAAATCTGTTTGAAAGTTTTGGTCCTATCGAACAGCAACATCACTTTCAAACAAATCTGCAAATCTTATTTGAGGACTTAGGTTGGAACAAATATGTTACAAACAATGTCTCAAAGCCTCTGCAGCACCAATTCATTTGAAACTTTTTTTTCAATAGTTTTCAAGGGGGGCAGTTACTTTTTACCTCAACATTATGAAATTTATTCACCCCACTTGACTGTATCCTATTTTTGGATCAAGCTTGCAACAATTAGAAGCGTAAGATATCCACATAATGTGTGTATTTCTTCAATGAAAACTTCCTCAGTATTCCACAGTTTAGAGCTTGAGCAGCATGCACAGTGTATTGATAAACATCCATTCAGTAAAAAGCAACCGGTTTAATCAACCGGGAAAATAATGAATATGTACTTTTTAGATTACTACCAGCTGGGTGATAATCCTGAAACCAATGGTTCTCCACTTTATCACATGGCACAATTCAAATATGCAGTGTAAGACCCACAGATATTGGAAATCAAAGGGGAATTTGGTCCTCACTTTCAAAGTTTGTCCCTCCAATTCTTTTCTGGTGCCGATCGTGGTGAGAAGGCGTCAGCATAATGCAGGGATCAGTAGATGTTACCAAGAGGGGAAAGAAACCAATTAATATTTTTAAACAGATATTTGAAGTTATACCTTAGCTGTATAAAACATTTATCTTGGAAATTTGATATCAGCAAATCTGATCTGTATTCTCTCACTGAAGCTTTATGACAACACAATAATTTGTATTCACCAGCAGCTTAAACATTTTTGTAACATTGCCCTGTTTTATTTCTGTCAATACTTTTGCATAACCTGCTTACTTTCAATGCTGAATTTGATTTGCTACGACTGCAAATCACTCGAATAACATTTTGCTATTCATTCACTGTTTTCTACACCACCCAGTTAAACAATAAATGAAATGGAACAAGTGGACTATCATCACACCTCAGGTTTACTTCACACAGCTGAACCTCACCACTAAAGATTTTATTTGAAGATTTCAGGGCTGAGGATTTAAGCTCCAGTACATCACCTAATACAAGCACCAGTTATTTTTCTCCACAACACAGGATCTGAATATTTCTGACATTTGGGCACATCAGCAAAATTAACTACACAATACAGTTCATTATCCACATTGATCATAGTCAAATCACAAATTTTCTGATGTTACAATGATCTAAAATGAACTATAGATAGTATTTTTCAAAATTGTAAGAAAACATCTTTGGAAAGCTTCAACATTTTTTTCAAAGAAACACTGCATTTTTTACACAGCAAACAAACACATATATTTGGACCGCAAGCTGCATTATGAGATAATCTGCAGGACAGCCACATAGGGCAGGTTTGTGTCTAGTACATGCACACTGGAAACTCAAAGGTATTTTTCCAAGTGTTGCAAGTTTAAGGTAAGGGTGAATTTGGTTTTACTGAATGTGGGATAACATTTTAACTTGTATTGATTGCAGCAACTAGATCCTTGCTAGCGTAGGTAATTAGCAGCACTGCTAGATTTGACACACACAGAATAACATTCTCAGAAGGTAAGTCATAACAACAGCATTTTTGCCTGCATTTTATGTTACCAAGCATCTGCATGAGCATGATAAACAAATCAAATCTGGAATAGCTCAAAGTTTGAGGGTGCAAAAATTAGATCAAAAACCTACATTTTCACAAGAAGATACTCAAGAAAATTACCGTATCAATGCATTCTCTTGTGCAAAAGAAAAAATTAAAAATGCTCAGCAAATATCACAGGGGGTGAAAGCTCAGTGGCAGAGGTTGGATGTTTGATCCAAGGCCACTGGGTTAGTTGTAGCAGGACACCTTGGGCAGAAGCGTTCACATTAACACATTCGCTGCCATGGTACGATATATTCGTACTTTGAAATCAGCCTAAAACAAGCAGTTTTCGGTTGCCTTACCAACTGCATAGCTCCTCTACTGATTGCGCTTGAGAGCTGTTCAAACCCTCAAAAGATTCAGCAAGGCTCCTAGTCCGCAATGCAAAAAAAATTGGTTTTGGTTTTTTTGTGAGTGACATCATAAGTGAAGTACGTTTTTGGCCATTTTGGCTCGTGTTAGCTGGCCTAGGGCCCAACTGCTAGATGGAAGTATTTCGCTGAAGTTTTCATTGGGAACTAGGCTAGCATCCAAGTCTTTTGAGCCTTAATCGACTTACTAGTGTTTCTAGTTCAAAAGTTACGATCGAAAATTAACAAATTAATTATCTGATTATGGGATTAATCAATTATTTTGTTTATTTTATATCATAACTTTTGAACTTGAAACCTTAGCAAGTCATCCAAAGTATCAAAAGACTCAGATTTTAGCCTAGATTCCAACAAACAATTGAGCAAAATACTTCCATCCAGTGGTTTGGGCCCAAAATCAGATGAAGGTGGCCAAAGAGTCCTAAAAGTACTGCACTTATGATGTCACTCACAAAAAACTTGAAACCCACAACCGAAAATTTGGTTTCATTGCGAACTCGAAGACTTGCCAAGTCTTTTGCGTGCTTGAACAGCTCTCTAGCGCATTCAGCACCAGAGTTATGCCCGTGCAAAGACACATGTGAACCGGGTGATTCCATATGCACCGCTTGAATTAACCTGGCTACGAAGGTGTTAAACGCCATGGCAAAAAGATTAATTCAGGCTTTGGCCTGCCAGCAATTGCTGTCAGCTAAAACAAAATTAATAGACTTACAAACCTGAGCATTCCTTCAACAAATGAGTTGTCATTGCTTAAGAGTGTTCGAACATCTGCAAGAATATAAACAAGCTAAATATTGCCAGCAATAACTAATATACACAAACTGTCTTTATGACTACAACAGGGCAGAAACATTGTTTACACTTTCAGTATCAGGCCCATGCAGGATATTAGGCAGTTTTTGTGAGTTAACATGTTTATGCAAGTTTCATAAAACACCTGGTTATTAAACAAGAGCTTCCATTGTTTAATCTGCTATTTCGCTTCATAGTTTTCACATGTAAATGTACATAATTCCACAATAAAAATAAAAGCCAGTATGCAATAGATGCCATATTGCTGCATAGGCAATATCTATTACATAAACACCAAGTGCGTAAAGAAACACAGGCTGGTATAAAAGTGTTGAGTGACTGGAGTTTTGTTCAAAGATGCTAAATCCCTAATAAGCTAGTACTACTGTAAAGCAAGCACAATTGTGGACTATTTAATATGATCTTTGACTGACATGCCCTGAAGGTTCTGCTCAGCATAGGCATTTTTAAATTCAGATAAAATGTGCAAAGAAATAAAAGATGAACACAACCTTTCTTTTTTTACGTTTTGGATCAACAGTTTTACATATTTTTAGCAAATTTTCCCAAGTTGCAGCAAGGTAACTGGACTTTAGCTAATTTCCTTACATTGTAGTGGGGTATCTGGATTACTTTTTCAAGTATGAAAACTCATTAGACTGATAATTTAATCTTGCTATGTCATCCACAATGTCAACTCAAATGTGTTGGTTCTTTTCCGTGTACTTGAAACCTTTGTAGTGAACTGTATAGGGTAGTAACTCTGGTAACTCCACATTTGCCGTCAAGTAGAAAGTGGGACCTGAATTGTTTCTTCCACCATCTTACTATATTGGATAACGTGGTGCACAATGCTACCGCATTTTTCAGACCATAAGGTGCACTTACAATCCTTTAATTTTCTCAAAAGACGAAAGTGTGTCTTATAATGTAGTGAGTCTAATGTATGGATCCAGTTGTGCTTTCTTTATGTGGTAAACGGTGCTATTTATTCAATTGCAAGTTATGATTTTTTGTAAACACACCATCATGTTACATAATAAACCAACAACAATTGCAATGAGCCACACATGTGGTTCCATGAGTAGCTGGCACATATATACCTCAGTGTTGAAGCACAGATTGTATACTTCACGAGGCTACTGCACAGAGCTATATGTATTACTCTGGAAGGTTTTTGACTACATTGGTGCACACCAAATCAAACACGTGCTTTTAGTTTATTTTATTCAAGTCTAGCGGATTAGGCATGTGGGACAGATAAACTCCCTTGTATGTAATCTGCCATTTTGCACCCTATAATCCGGTGTACCTATGTATGAAAAAAGAACAGCTAGCATTCAAAAATTGAAAATGCATCTTATGGTCTGTAAAATACAGTACACAGGGATATCCAGAAACTCTTTTCTAGACATCCCTGTACAGTGCATGCTTAGTATCATAATGTTGTCATGCTATGCTCACAGAACCAGCAGCGTCAGTATTCTGCAGTGTGATTTAAAGTGTTCTATTCATCACAAACATGACAAAATTGACTTTTTTTCTAGAGTAGTGGTCACAGTGCAGAGTCTTTTACTATATTAACTAGCTAGCCTCCACACAGGTGAAGGGCTTGAATCTATTAGTAAAATTTAATAGGAAATCGATTTCACATAATACTATGCATCTTCAGTCCTACTGTCTTAATCAAATAGAAGCTTGCTGTAGTGGTTAAGGTACTCCATGGTACTCCATTAAAACTGCAGTAGTCCAAATATTATTGTCTGAATATTAGACAATGCTAACTTTTGGTAGATTAGAAGCAAAGTAAGATCCATTCTTGATGATTCATGTTTTTATCCTGCTTTAATATCAAAGTCCAAACAATTCTGATGATTTCTATTATTATATACAAGAAAAAAAGTTTTGCTAAAAATCAGGCAAGTTCCGTATTTATTTATCTATGCTAGAACAATATCTATGCCACAACAAACTCTTTGCAGCAAAAGACCTTTTGCAGTAACAAGTCCACAAGATACATTGTCATGTCATGTTGAAAGTATTTCTTATAGTTGCACATGAGCAACAATACTCGTCTAAACTTAAGTATTGGTTTATTGAAAATCATGAGCAGACAAACTAGTTATACCAGGCAATGAGAATGCCAACAACTGCTGTAGTGCTTTATCTCATATCTGCCATGTTTAGTTTTTGCATGAACCCTTAATGTCTTTGAGAAAATCACCTTGGCCAGGTAGACATAGCTTTTTGTCAGCTTCAGGAAAATTTGCTGAGATTAGCTGAAGGTGCATTAGTATATGCCATTTTTACCATAGTTTACAACAGACACTAATACACCATGATCTGTAATCTTATGCATGATTTTACAGGCTTCTGTACAGTTACCTAAAGTTGCACTTAAACCATGATCTTGCAACATGTCATCCCCTAGTTTTACTGTCAGAAAACGTGTCAGAACAAACAATAACATAACATACCAAAATATTTTCATGCCATTTTTACAGTAACTAGCAGGGTACATGTCAGAAATTTTTGGGTTTCCATATGGTGTCCTGAAGCTGGCCGAAATTATGATACTGGTTTTCACACCACAACTGAAAGTATATCACCAGAGAAAATGCAATTTTCGCACTTTCATTGCTGAGTGGCTTGCCAAAAATGCACCAATTACTATGCATTCAGCTGCAAATGTTAAAATTTAGCAAACAATTATAACAAATGCATCTCACTCCCACAATTCTGTTATTTACATACACAAGAGAGAAAAAATTACCACCTATACCCAGGTTAAAACCTTTATCCCAGGAATGTTATTTGTTGACTGATGTGCTACTGTAACTTTGGTGAACTTAACCATAACCAACCAGATTGATCCATGTGGTGAAAGAACAAAAGTGTTGATTTTGGAAATAGATTTGGGCACAAAAATGTGCACAACATCACCAAAACATTTGGAAGCATTTATATTTTAGATCAATACAAAATTGGAACAGGAAATGATCGCATAAATGAATTCTTACTACAGGACACAATAGATCAAATCAACACCATAGCAAACCTTTCATTATAGTCTCTACTTCTCCAGGAGGAGAGTGGATGATGAAATCATGGGCAATTCTCCTCTGAAAACCAAAACTTCATAAGAAAAATAAAAATAAGCTTAGAATCTGGTGAAAAACACTATAAGGTATCAGCACAATGAATATAATGAAGAAATCTGGACAAGACATAATGCAATGCCATAAACACTAATTTATGAGATATATAAAAGCTTACATTCAAACTAAAAAAACACCTTTTGTCTAAACCTGAACAGCCAACAGCTGAAATGAATAAAGCAGTTTTGGACAAATCGTGGGACTGACTGACTACATTACAACCACTACTCCCCATAGCCACCATCCATCCACTTATCCTGGCCTAAAAGACACCATTTGCTTACTCTAAGCCACAATCGATACATTGTACATCACAAATTCCTAAGACATTTCCCCAAGCATTGGTCATTACAACAAAGAAACACTCAGACTAGTCTAAACATCTGCTTCTCACTGATCACAGCCATCTAACAGCAATCACCAAGCTCAGACATACACGCAATTTGATCTCGAGCTGCTGGAATCAGACAATGGCACAAGAGAATCTGTAAATGAAGTCTTCTCAAGTCAAAACACTGGCCCTTAAGGAGGGTGGCACGCATGGGCCACAATAAGAAAAGCTGATGCTACGTTTTTTTGCAAAATAAAGTGTTTTCAAAATAAAAGTGGTAGTGTTTGCAAAACAAATATAAAATTTTGGAGCATAAAATTAGAATAGACTTAACAGTTTCATCAACACTAAAATTTTTTGACTGAAGATGGATTATGAATAATCCAAAACGTCTCAAAATAAAACATGTATAGTTTTTTGAAGACTATTTCAGTGTTGATGAAAATATAAAATTGTTTTAAAATGAAAACATTTTTATTTAGAAACCATTTGCAAAGCAAAAGTGTTTTCAAAATGAAAGTAAAATTGGTTTTGAAATGAAAATATTTTCATTTGCAAATGCTTTGTCTTTCAAAAATGCTCACAATCCAAAAAATTTTAATTAATGTTTTCAAAACAAGCTGTTTCTGTTTTTTTATTTCATTTCAAAAAGATTGTTAATATTTATTTTCGTCTATAAAACAGATTTTGTTCAATTTTTATATCAGCAATGAAGTAACTTATGTAACAAAAATTAGAGGGAGTAAAGGCAAACACCCCAAACAAAATTAACTACCAAGAAACTGAAGTCACTATTTATTACCAATGTCTTGTGCAAACTTACAGATCAAAAACAGGAAACTTACAAAAAATGGAAATGATCACAATAACATGCATATGTAACAGGTAATAGTCAGCACGAAATTATTGGAGAGCAGTATATAATCATTGAAACATACCTTTTCATCATCACTGATCTGCTCATCATAGTCTGCCATTGTGATGTCTTCAGAAAAGCACAATTTTTTAAACTAGCACTGAAATGCAATCTAGAAAATCATAACTTTTCAACAAATTGTTTGACAGTTTTCTTTCAAGAGGTACAGTAGAATTCGCTTATAACAACTTCAGCTGCAATGAGTTAACCTATAGCGACACTTTTTCTTTGTTTCCAGCAGAATATTTGTCTTTCACATGCATTCGAGTTCAGCTGCAACAACCTCACCTATAAGGACACTTTTGGTCCCAGTAGATAATTTTTTGCTTTACAACAACAGTTTCAAGTTTTTTTATAGTATGAAGTGTAACCTCAGCTGTGAAGTCACTACACAAACCTTTTATGACCAAAAACTGATGTACTTAAGCAGAGAATCATTGAGCCATGGGTGTGACATAACAATAACATCAGGGAGTCAAAGGAAAGAATTCCATGTTTTAAGGTAATGTACTGTATTAGGGAATGTTTCGACTATAGTTAATTCGATCAAGACTTGGTGCGGCAGTGAGTAGAATGTCGAATATAAGAAACAGTATTCATCCCATTGTAAAAAAATTCTCAAAAAATTCTACAGGTTTTAGATCAGGGGTGCCAACCCGAATTCATCTTTTTGCCCAGTTTCATGCAGCTCTTATGTACAGGGTGTTTCACAATTGTTGAAACAAAGCGATTGGGCACAAATCCAGGATTTTAAATGATACCACAATGATGATTACATTTATTGAAAGGTGAA
>JGI24022J15233_10001029_pt1 | contig 21430 bp, 11 predicted proteins | sample Ectturendosymbi2_FD_15233 | JGI IMG/M metagenome (IMG submission 15233) | reverse complement strand
GATAAAACAGAAAAAACGCCGGGGCACCGAAAAAACACAGAGGTTATCTAGTCAGGTGCCCCATTAAGTACGTGAGATCGATGTTGCCATGGTGAAGTTTGTGTCGACCGCCAGACGTGCTGACGCAGTCCGATGTATAGGTTGCGGGATTGATGAGACTGAAAATCTCTGCAGTTATAAACAAACACCTGAATTTCTGAGACTTTCGTTTCAATTTAAACAGTGCTTAGTATTTCAATGTTACAGCCAACTATAATTTGTCACTAATATTTCCATCGTAATTTTCACAGAATATCACTATTTGTTTTGCGACCTTTATTTGACAAACCAGTGAACAATGTTTCTCGCTCAACTGGAAAAGGATATCAGAAAAAGTCGAAAAAAAGCATGAACAACGGACATTCATTTGCGTTGATCAAATTCAAGACTGTGATGACTTTGTACAATACGTTGACAACTGACAGAAAATAACACGTCATGGACATGATGCAATCTTTTCATGGTTCCACTGGTGAAAAGGTCAAAATAAATCAACTAAATTTGAATGGATCATTTTCAGTATACATGAAAGAACTGCTGTGCACAGAAAAACAAAACGACGCAACTGAAATACTTCCAAAGGTTGGAATACAAAGAAGCAGAATACAGGGAAATGAGACGTTTCAAAATTTTGAGGTAGACAACCTTCTATGATTGTAGAATAGTTTCCAAACCCAAGTTCAAGAAACAAACTTTGCACAACAAATAATAATGGATATCATTAACCAAAGCATCTCGTGCCGTGAACGAATGCCACGCGGTCTTCTTTGAATGCACGAAGCTGTTGCAGAATGTACAAAAATCCAAATGGTCAACATCAGAAGCAAAACGTCTTTCACATCATTAAACACTATATCCATTTCTCTTGACCAAGCCGATGCAGTGCGCAAGAAAACAATGTAGGTTTTCTGCAACGAAGAAAGATGAGTTTGCGGATAGTTCATATAAAATACTTTGCAAGAAAGCAACACACAAAAACCGCTCAAGTATTGAAATATGCGTAATCACAAAGAAAAGCTGAACAAACTGATCCAGAAATTTTTGTGCTTTCTCCGATACTACTGTACCTTCTCAGATTAACAAGCCTACAAACCTTCAAATCACTGGTAAATGTTGCCGTTTGTTGTCAAGATTATTGGAGGCAAATGGTTACTTCCAAACTTCTTTCTTGTTCTTTACATCACCACATCACTCGAATGGGCTTTGAAGTTAGTTTTACGAGGAAGCATTTATATAGCAACACATCCAGCTAAAAAACTTTCTGGCAACTCCCACCATTGATAAATCTATTGTTTGTTGCACGAATCTACAGTTGCAGAAAACAGGGAAACTTCCGCTGCGTGAGCAAAAACAGGGAAGCCCCTCATGGAGGATAGTACTGTTGCAACCTCTCCGGCGGTGTTGCGTTGAATGTGTGATTCACCACGAACGGGATGTGCGCGAAGAACAAAAATATATCTGTGTGGCGCGAACAAGCAATAATAGAGTGATCTCGTCGGCTGATCTCTATTGTTGCTTGCTGCCACGGTGCGAAGCTTTGCGCATATGCCGCTCGGGATTTCCGATCGCAACAGTCCTGGGGTGAAGCCATTCAGTGTACTCGCATGTTGTGTCAGAAAAGGGTGATCGTAATGAGCCGCACAGGTGATCGTAATGAGCCAGAAAAGATGTCTGTGACTACCACTGGTAAAAAAGATAAAGCAAATATACATACTTGCTTAAGTTTTATGGATTACAAATGCTTAGTGCCTGATGAGTGTTTTATTGTGCACAAACAAAGCTGTATGTATGTGGAAAGTTCGCCTTTGTTTGACACTTGAACTGCCGAAGGTGTTGTTTTTGATATCGATTCAGTTTCAAGTTACGTTTTTTACATATTTCAATTAACCTGTAGGTCAACACTTCATCTGCTTTTCCTGATGTCCACATTCATAAGTAACAAACTGATATGTAACATTTCGTTTTGTTTTCTCGGCACTTGTTCGATACTTCAAACTATGCACTCTTCCGTTTCCCAGAGTGTAGTTTTCAACCACTGTGCTCTGTGACAGTCGAAAGCGATTCAAAGGTTTTGCTTTGATGTTCTGAACACCTGTTGATGGATTTCACACTGAATTTATGGAGTCTTGGCATCAGTACGCACTTTTGTGCATAGGTTGGTTTGCTGGAGAAACAAAGCTGTCGAAAACTGTCGCCAATGGTACCGTTTTGCAAGTCACGTAATGATGTGATCGAGTTAAACCTGTTTGCTTTCAACCGGGGACGTGTAGCTTTCAAAAATAAATGTTCATCTTGTCATTTGCTGCTATTTATTCCGTTTGATCAAAGATTTTCAAAGGCTGCCCTCTTGAGAAAAAACACATCTCGCTTTTCAAAATTCTAGTGATATTACTTATATTTATTTTAACAGAATTTAATCTCCTGGTTTCCATAAAATGGTCGAATGAACTTATGCGTGGTATTAGCACACTTTCTTATACTCCCCGTTTCCGCAGACAATATCTTGTGCCACGATGTTTTGAGCAAAGACTGACATAAGTGGACCTGCAAGTCGAAAACCGAGGATTTCTTCTGCTGCCAGTTATAAAATATCATTGCAAAACCGTTGAATGACTTTGACACAAAAGCATTTTTATTAATGGTCTGGAAGGCGCGCGTTCCGTTCAAGGTGGGCAACATCGGGACATTGTTGACAGTGACACGTTTTTGCATCGATTGGATTGATAGATGCAGTCTAAAAACCTACTTCACAACAAACTGCTCAAGCATGACTTGCATTTTTTAAGTGAACTCAACTAGTTCGTTCCGGTATGTTGCATGACAACAACCAAGTGATATGACTTGTAGCAAAAGCTCCACTGTCTTGGACAAAATAGAAAAAATATAAAAAATCTCGCATTCAAAATTGTTTTAAATTGTTTCAAAGACACTTTTGTCACCAATTTCAAAAAGACGACCAATTAACAAATGTTTGTTAATAATCGAACATACTTCTCTTCAATATAATTTGATCTCACACCACCACTTGCATTCATATTTTGTGTTCCTACAGTAGGAAGACACTTGAAAGTTGTTTTTCATTTGTGGTTCGACTGGTACTACGGAGTCGCAAACTTTCAGCCTCTGCAAGTGATTGATGCAGTGTCTATTGCACAACGTAAATGCCATCTTATATTATTGCTTTTCTGAAATCAGAAGTGTCATGGAAAATACGAAAATTTTAGAAAATTTGTAGCTGTACGGGAAGAAAGTATTTTGAACGTTTGCTAAGAATGAAATTACTTTGGCCAATATGTCTTTCACAAATGAAAGAAATAAATACAGAGAGAAGCGCTGTGAAACTAATCATGGCTTTCATGGTAATGCAATTCCAAGCATTTGAAGAAATACTGTACGTACAGCCAACCTTGTGTGTTTTCGAAACTGGTTTCAAAGCTTGCTTGGTATTGTTCCTGTTATTATAATAACAGTGATTATTTGTACGTCGGCAAATACTGTAGTTTGTTTGTGCATTAAAATGTTTTTATTACAAACAATTGTTGAAAAGGGAGTATATCCAAATATTTTCAGTGTGGCATAAAACCTATCTCTTAATTGTTGTTAACGTCTCGAAAGCAAAACAAGAATTGAACCAACGGAGAAAGGACAGATTAATTTCAGCAATTGTTGAATATAATGCTAAACCAATCCTATCGATACTGCAATGAACACTCCGTCAGGGAAAAATGTCTTTGATATGCCGGATGAAACGCTAGGATGTGCTAAAACCAGAGCGCAGTGACCAGCGCTGAACAAAGCACCGAAGCCAGTTGCTGACCAGTTGTTCAGAATCAGCGAAGCTGAACGAACAAAACCAATGGTCGACGATTTCGAAAACACCTGCACAGCCATTGTTCCATATCATGGAAAACGAATCCAGCGTCATGCCCATGAGCAGAGATGTAACACAATGAAGTCAGGGATTTTTATGGGGATAGGCCAGCAAACGCACAAGGGTTTTTTCGTTTGCATTACATTGAAACTTTAGTAGTTGATTTGATACTGTTGTTAGTGCCAAAGTTACCAAGTATGATAAATTGAGCGCAAGTTGGGATTTCAGCAATATATGTCAAGTTTGGTAATGTGGAAGTGAACACTGTATAAAAAGAAATTGTGAAGCAACTGAAATTCCGGAAACAGTGGTCAAAAGACGTGATATTTTTGTGATGCAGTATTACTGCAAAAACATTTTTGCAAATTCCTAGGGCTGCCAACACAGCGACCATTTCCAGAGCAAGAGTGGCTAGGAAAATGAATAAAACTTTTTATTCAATAATATACCTAAATGTTCGTGTACTGCTAATAGATTCATATTTTGACAAAGTGAAAATAATGAATCTTAAACTAATTCATCTAGTACTGAATTAATTTAAAACCCACCCAAGATAATGAAAATCCCAAACCATTTACTGTATTAAAGCATCTCTCTTTTCCAAACAATACGGGGATGGAACAATATTTTTTAAGAGGAGACGTCCTAATGTTGTGTCATTTGACACGGCAGTGGAAGGATAAATGTTTGTTTCGACTGATTGAACTGGACATGGCTTGGATTATAGTTTGGGAACTCTGGGACTATTGCTTTGTCTTGCTAGCAAGCTCGGTGTTTCTCTGACTTCCATTGAATTTTGAAATGTTTTTGCTTAACTTAAGAAATTTGTGTGGATAATTATCTCATGCATCCTGTTGACAAAAATTCATGAAATTTCCAAACGCTAGTGGTGGTATTTCAACGATACGGCCCAAGTTTCAAATATCACTAATGTTTCCATCGTAAATTTCACAGAGCGTCAGTGTTTGTTTTGCAACGTTTATTTGACGAAGCACTGAAAACTGTTTGTCGCTCAAGTGGAAAAGGATATCATAAAAAATCGAAAAAAGCCATGAACAACAGACATTCAGTTGTGTTTATCAATTTCAAGACTGATTGTATCGCACAGTGGAATGAAGTTCCAAAGAATCCAAACAATTTTGTCTTGCATATTTTAACCGATTTTAGTATGAATCACGGTAATACAACTTTGGGCTGTACTCGGACAACTATTTCTTTAAAAAAAATACGCACTCAAAAATACAGTAAGCGTGTTAGTAATTTATGGATGGATACGATTACCAGCCAAAAATGCGTCACAGAAAAAAATATTTCATAGACATATTTCAATTTTTCATGGGTGCATGGGCAAAAGGGTCAAAATAAATCAACTAAATTTGAAAATAACTTTTTCAGCATTTATAAAAAACACATTGAGCGCAGAAAAAAAATGGCGCAACTGAAATATTTCCGAAGGTTGGAATACAGAGAAGTAGAATACAGGGAACTGAGACGTTCCAAAATTTTGAGGTAGGCAATCCTCTGTGATTGTAGAACAGTTTCCATACCGAAGTTCAAGCAACAAACTTTGCACAACACATGATAACGGCCATCATTAACCAAAGCATCTCGTGCCGTGAACGAATGCCACGCAGTCTTTTTTGAATGCACGAAGCTGTTGCAGAATGTACAAAAATCCAAATGATCAACATCAGAAGTAAAATGTTTTTCACATCGTCAGAAAATAAATCTATTTTTGTTGACCACGACGATGCAGTGTGCAAGAAAACAGTGAAGCTTTCTGCAACGAAGAAAAGTAAAATTGAGGATAGTTCATACAATATACGTTGCCAGAAAACTAAACATACTAAAACCGATCAAATATTGACATATACGTAATCACGAACAACAGCTGAACGAAGTGATCAAGAGTTATGTTATGTTTTCTCAGATGCAACCTTCTCCAATTAATACAATCCTATAAACCTTCAAATCACTGGAAGATGCGCCCGTTGAATCTCAAAGTTGTCAGACGCAAATGTCATAATTTCTTTCTTGTTTTCAGACCACGCTAATCCAGTTTGAAGAGCGTTTTGCTGTGAAGCACTTATATCGCAACACATTTAGTAGCTAAAACCTTTCTGGCAACTTCCACCATCAATAAATCTATTGCACGTTGCACGAATCTACAGTTGCAGAAAACGGCGAAACTTCCGCCGCGTGAGCAGAAACGGGAGGATAGTGCCGGGGTGTGGCGATCAACGCAATGTCAATACGACCACCGCACACATGGTAGTAATGAGCCAGACAAGATGTTATTTTTAGCACTTGGATATAAAGATAAAGACATACAAGCACTCGCTGTTTTATGGATTACAGATGTTGCGTGCCTGATGACTGTATTTTGTTGTGCACAAACAAGAATATATGTATGTGGAAATTTTCATCTCTTAGTCACTCGAAGCACCGTGAAGTATGCGGGTGTTGCATTCGACATCGAGTGATTTTCAAGTTACGTTTGGATGTGTGTCGCTCAACGAATGCGCATCTAGACTTCATTTGTTGTTCTTGAAGTCCACACTTTCAGTAACAAAGCGATGTTTGAACATTTCTTTTTATTTTCTTGGCATTAGATTCAATATCTTGAAATTTGTACCCTGTCGTTTGCCGGGGTTTCGTTTACGCCAACTATGCCTTGTTACAATCAAAAGTGTTTCAAAAGTTTCACGTTGATATTCTGGACACCTTTCCATGTTGGCGAATCTTTTCACACACGCACTTTTCTGTATAGACTGGTTTGATGGAGAAGAAAACTGTCGAAAGTTGTCGCAAATCGAACCATTTTGCAAGTCACAATAATGTGATGTAGTTAAGACTGTGTGCTTAAAACCTGGGTCATGTACTTTCCAAAATCACTGTTTTTATAATAAAGGAACTTGTGAAAAACTCTTGACACCCACAGGTTTTGATTTCATTGGCTGCCTCTTATTGGATTTCTTCAAAGATTTTTAATAGGTGCCCATGTGAGAATAAAACACATTTTGCGTTTCAAAATCGTAATGATATTGCCTCATGTTTAATTTAACAGAATTTAATCTGTAGGCAAAATTGGAAAACAAATGTAATTCTACTTGTTTTCAACACAAAAAACGACAAAAGTGGAAAGAAAACCTAATGTTATGTTGGATGCGTCTTTTGATAAATATCTATGATAAGATTTGAAAAACCTCATCTGACAGTAAGTTTCGCTTCATCTCTTTCGAAAGGTAATGCACTCAACTGTCTTTGATCTGTCTGCTTCAGCTTAAGGTTTGCCAAGGCTTGTTATTGCAAAAATCAGCAAAGTGCCCAAGAATGGTTTAGGGTTCCACAAAAGTTACCAGAAATAAACCATGTTTGCATGAATTTCAATAGCGTAAGAGCTTGCCATTTGGTATGGTGTAAACAAAACAGCAAGAAATTGTGAATATTGCACGCTCTGAATTTCAAATCTGTGTAAACTGCAACAAATGTTCTAGTGAGTGCTCAGACTGATATCAATGATCCAGGTGAAATTCGAGACTGCGCTAAAAATAGTGCGCAATGACCAGTTGGTTGCTGGGTGGCGCCCAAACTGTACGTGACGTCATCTAACAAAGCTGTCGGTCAACCTGTTCCGAAACATTGAAAACGCCATTGCGCCAAACCCTGAACCACGGAAGTAATGTAGCGCGCTGAGAATCGAAGCAGGAATCCAATTGGAATTACGCAATTTGTGGGAGTTGGGGAGTTGAGAAGAGAGCGAATAATAGTTTTTGTGTTTGAATTGGCCTGAAATTTCAATACTTGATTCCTTTGCTCGGCTAGTGCCAAAACTGATGGTGCAATACAATTTCTGCAACTACTGAAATTCTTGCTGTACTTAAGAAGTCACTCACGTAACCGTCAGGAGCGACGTCACATGAATCACCGAAGCGTGACACACCATGAAGGGAAAAAGCGCTGAGAATGACATTTATACAGCCTATTGCAAAGCAATAGAATGATCTTGTTCGTTGAGCTGTATTTGTTCTTGATCCAATAGTGTTCAACTTTACGTGCTGACTGTTCTGTAGTCTTGACTTCAAACCCTCCAAGTGAACGCCACGTACAAAGATATTCATTTTTCGAACAATTTAAATTTCCGGACCTATCAGAACAAAATATAAGGTATTCGGTAGGTAGAAAACACGTCTGGTTAGCACTAGCAAATAATAAAGTCCTGTAGTCAACGTTTCTAAATTTATTTGTTAACTAAATCTACTTAACCAGCAGTAAAACCAAATTTCATCTTTGTCAAGTGCAAGCAAGAGTAACTATTGAACCGCTAGGCAGTAATATTAAATAAGGAAATACTTGCAATGAAATACAAAATGAATCCAATCTTCCGCTGGTATAGGATCACTCAAAAAAACAATCATGAAACGAAGAAGGCTGTGCATATCGTGAGTAATGTTAAAAGTTTTGCAAAAAGTTGTCCAAAGATATCTTAAACACCTTTTCTGCAAGTTTGGTGGGGTTGGTCGGTGTTTTTGAGTCCCCACACAAAGCAGCAATAGCTATTTTCACACAACGCTTCTACATCCTATCCGCATTTGAAAATTTCCTAACTTGTCAAGTATTCCACGAGTTTTCACGTTTATACAGTTTGTCTCTCCATCGACTTTTCACCAGTAAGGCAAATTAATCTGCTGTTGAGATTTCACCTCAATGCAAATGCTAGATTTTTTGCGTTGCCTACTTGCCTATTAACCCAAAATGAGTTGGTTCTATTGATTTGCTGTTCCCTCCTCTTTGTGTGAAGCTAGTTTCTTCCTTCAGGTGGCGGCAGGTTAGCGAGTTCACCAACAATGAAACCGCAATGGCGGCTTCATAGTTGGAGAACTCGCTGACCAAGGAAACCGCATCAATGGCGGTTGTTTTGTCCGATGACAACACGAGCAGCTTTGGCAGCACATAGCGATCATTCGCAGCAAACAATTTTTAACGTCGACTTGTGTTTCACCAGCAAGCAATTCAAACGGAAGTTTGTCCAACAAGCACTGAACTAAACCTTGTTCATGTCTCTAATTGATTCACTGCACTCGTTTAGCAAAGAATTTTCGATGCTTGAGAAACATAAGCAGCATTCAAAAATTTATCTTGATATTTTAACCACAAATATTTGGTGTCACTTTTTCAAACTTTGGCTGCTAATATTTGTTGGCTGCATCGCGCAAACGTCCAAAATCATATTTGCTGCAATGCGCAAATTGATGGTTCTACGCAATCGCTTGTAGATCAATCTCATACCAACCAAAACAGAAATCTTCTTGAATACAAATTTGCTGCATTCAAGTCCCAAGTTTCAATAAGCAGTCTGTGCAGGTGATGCCGACACATTAGGGAATTTGTCCTGCCTAATGAGAAGTGGCGTGAAATCGGAAAATAAGCCTTGAACAATTTTTGCCTTTGTTATATTTACTTTTTATAAAAATGTTGATAAGGCGGAGCAAACCCTCTCCAAACTCCTAACATCTGGAACGATTCCATATTAGAAGTAAATAAAAAATGAAGGACATAAAAACTGAAGCTAATGGCTAGCAAATGAATTTTTTAAGATTAACTAGTTTCACTCTGACAAAATACAATACTATTACAATATTTCACAAACTTTTAGGTATATGATGGAATGAAACACTTCATTCATTCACCTTCGTACCTTTTTACCTCTGAAAATATTCGCCGTGTTGGTAGCTCTAGAAGTTTGCAAAAATCTATTTGAAGTATTATTGCATCGCAAAAACTTACATGTTTCGCTGCTGTTTCAGAATTTTTGTTGCTTCACAATTACTTTTTACACAGTGTTGACATTCACGTGGACTGTAGTACATTACCTAACTTGACAAACACTGCTGGAATCGCGACTTGCGCTCAATTTATCATACTCCGTTGACTTTGCCACTATCACCAGTGCCAAATCAACTATTGAAGTTTCAGGGGAGAGCAAACGAAAAATTCTAAATAGGTTTGCTGATTTAGCCTAGTAAATTTCCTTAGTTTTATTGTGTTCTATCTCCTCTTTTCTAGGCATGACGCTAGATGCGTTTTTCATGATATGGAGCAATGACTGTGCAGGTATTTTCGAAATTATCAGTCACTGGTTTCGTTCGTTCAGCTTCGCTGATTCTGAACAACTGGTTGCTAAGCAACTGGCTTCGTTGCTATATTCAGCGCCGGTCACTGCGCTTTGATTTTNGCACATCCTAGCATTTCACCCAGCACTTCAAAATTGCAGTATCGACTGAATTAATTAACATAGTCTAAAATAATTACTGAAACAAAAGATTTCTGTGTGATGGTAGCTTAAATTCATTTTGAATGGTCGACGTGCGTTTACACGGCCTGAAACCTGCTTTTTCTCAGTAGAAATCCCTGATACAATATTTTGTAAACTTGTATTCTTCCTAATTTTCTTAATTTGTTATTTTATTTGTGAGGCTTTGACCACAAGCAATAATAGGCTTCATACCACAATGAATATTTTGGCAACACTCCTTTTTCCAACCGGAACAAGACTTTTTGTTGTGGCCGTTTCGGTCTGGCCGTTTCGGTCTGAGTCGCTTCGATATGAGCCGTTTCGGTCTGGGTCGCTTTGGTCTGGGCCGTTTCGGCCTGGGAATATTTTGCTCACGACAGTTCTGTACATAAACAACTGATTGCATTTGTTTATATAAATGATTATACAGACAGGCGAAATGTCAGATTTTGCATACAGTAGCCTAGCTGTGGCCTTGATTACTGACGGAGAAGACTGAATTTTTCTTTTAACAGGACGCATTGCACCGTATGTTTGCAGCTTGAGTTGCTTTAAATCTCGCACCTTGACTTCACATTTCAGTGCAGGAATGCTGGTTATGCTGAGTAATAAGTAGGCTAGGTATTGCAGCTTATGACATATAGGAACGTATGCATCCTTCGTTTTTTTGATTCTCGAAGCAGTTGGGCTTACTGTGATAATGCTACTAAAGTGATGAGTGTTGCCAACGTTACTTTCTGGTAAGAACGCCTAACCGAGCAGTTCCTTTCGATGCGCTTTTACTATGACAGCGTTATTCTCTTTACAAAACGGTGCTCGTCTCCAAGCGAGCACTTCACTTTCAATGCGATCTTTCTGTGAGAGCATTCTCTTCGTGCACCTGAAGGTGCTGAGAGGTGGTGAGCTGCGCCTGGTGAGAACAGTTGGAATGGTCAGACTTGACGAGATCCTCTATGAAATTTTAAGCAAATAATGACACTAACACTGAGACCACCACCACAAGTTTACTGTAGCTCATCGTCTGCACAAACCAATGTTATTATTAGATCAGTATAATTTAGACATGAAACCACCTAGCTTTATATGACGCCAGGGAATTCATGCCTTGCAGTAGCCTAGCTTTTGTCTGGATGACTGAAACAGAACACCAAGTTTTTCTTCAGACAGGATACCATGTTTTCCTCCGACACGCTTCAGTGCTATGTATGCATGCAGATTTAGCTACATATGTGCATGGATAGCTAAATGCGTGCAGAGATAGCTATCTCTGCGCAGAGACAGCTAAATATGCGCAGAGATAGCAGTTTTTGTGGTAAATCTGTCAGGTATAATATTTTTACGAACGGCGCCCCATAGACGTGACGTAACAGCAGCATTTTTCAGATTGAAAGCAATCTGTGAGACGCAAACGTACACCAAAATGAGCGGTGTGCAGCATGTGTTTAGTTTGCTGCTTTCTTTGTTGTTACGCTTGACGGTAACATCTTTACCAGTGTGGACATGCCGTCAAATATAATAGGTACTTTGCAGGTAAGCATGCGTCATTGATACTAGAAGTGCGTTGAAGAGATTTATGTTTCGGTTTTACGAGCAGCACATCAGATAATTTGACAGAGTTCAGTGAATTAATAGACGCAACGGATAAAGCGAAACAGCGTGAATCAGAATAAAAATTTTACAAAGTATGTAAACCTCCAACGACTGCGAAACCAGTGGGACTTGCAAGACAAACCACCGAATGGGCACATGGGTTTATTCACAGGTGAAGTTTGAAGTAACACTTCCATGAAATATAAAAAGGTGAACTTGGCGCAATTTCCAAGTATATAACAAAATCTCCAAACGAGGATCTAAATGCAATTTAGAAACGCCTATTGTGTAAAGTTGTCGTGAACAGCTAGAACAAAAAATGTTTTTGAAGTCTACTGCGTTCATAGCGGGCACGAACAACAGCAGCACCAAAGAGACAAGCATGCAGATCTTATGATGCCCTGGAGACTTAACTCCAAATGGATGGACAATGCCGACAATAAAGCACAACTTTCTGGGATGCTTGTTACAAACAGACAACTTTCCATTAAAAGTGTTTTTTCGTTGCGATGATCCATTTGTACTTGCGAATCAGAGGTTAATAACATGTCTTTATAGAAATTAAAAACAGATGTTGCAATAATATCTGCACAGTAGAAAAGGATGCAGTTGGCAACACAATTTTTGTTGTTTCAGAAAGTACAACATTTTGCTCGTTTTCAAGGAACTGGCTCAACAGCAATTTTTAGCGTATAGTCTAACACGCCAAATGCAACCATAGCAACTTTTTAAAAGCTACCAGCACAGTGTAATATGTATTTAGATTGCGATAAATATTTCGCGTGAAGATTGGCACTTTTTTCCATCAACACTGCACACTTCCAAATTATTTTCTAGCCAACTTCTTAACTGTTTGGAAGATTTCTTGTTTTGCAATGCGACTATTGTCACATTGCATGATAGCTTGTCTACCGCACGTCAATCTTACTTGTGAAGCAGCCATTATCCGAAGTCAAAATTGGAAAAGGTAGAACCAAAAATATATGGGTGCAATATTAAATTGTGAACCCACTGAGTGTTGCTCACGCTAAGTTCTCTCATATATTGAAACATTTTTCTGAACAAACGCAACAAATGAAGGAGAAGCTTATAAAGAACTTCACTTTACTGTTTTACGCACCTCTATTGGAATTGTGTGCCAAGTCAAGTAAATGTTGTGGTGACAATTAAAACGACTTTGAAATAGTGGTCGCTGTATGGCGCCAAACTGTACGTGATGTCATCGAACAAAACAAGCGGTCAACAAGCACGGAAACAATGAAATCGCCATTGCGCCATAACCTGAAAGACGAAACTATCGTCACGCCATGAAGAGCGGAGCAGCAAATAAATAGAATTTTCAATCTTTTGTATTTGCGTTGCGCTGAAACTACGAGAGTTGATTGATTTACTTTGCAAGTAACAAAGGTGAAGGTGTCACAAAAATTCTGCAGATACCGCAGGTATATACTGCAGAGCTTGGCAAATTAGGAAATGTTCTACTGTCGATATTAGTAAAGATTGTATAAACTCTTTTGTAAAAGCGATAGTTTTTGAATTCATTAAAAAATGATCTGTGGTTCTGGAATGCAACAATGTTGAAGGCATAGGTTACTAAAACTAGCATTTTGAATGCTTCTTGCAATTTGTGAATTTGAAAGTTAAGAATTATCTGCTGTAGCCACAATTCGTGAATCAATATTTCAATCAAAGTTTCATCCTAAATTTTCGTGTAGCTTAGTCGAAGTTGTTTTGAAATTTCTTCAAATCGCTCAAAAACTAAATTTTGTAGGGAAGTTAGGAGATTTCAAGATTTATTAAGTATTTGTTTTCACTTACATGTCTTAAAATTCTCGGAATATGCTTCTACCTGATTCAAAATACAATGTCCTACATCATGGTATCATGCGCGTTTGTTTTTTCATTGAAAAGTAATTGGCAAATAATATTCTTGTTTATATATTCATTCAAGAAACTGCAACAAAACCAGAAACAAGTTGTTTCAACAACTGAGTTAGTCGGGCACGGCTTGTTTACGAAAGTCTGTCTATTACTAACTCACGCGAATGTGGTAATCGTGTTCGTTATCTGCATTTAATAACCTTTCAAAATGTTACGACAAACCAAAGAAAAGCGAGTGTTAAACTGACTTCAACGAGAAAATCAGATCGCCGGTATCAACAACAAAAATAGTGTTAAAGAAATGCTGAGACAGGCGATGAGTTTACGAGAACCAAGAATTTTGTATTCTTACTCAAGTGCAATAGTTTAGGAGCGATATGAACATCATTACTCTTTTGTCTTTATTACACACGGACAAAGGTATCACATTCCTTCTTGTTTCAAAGATCTTCCCAAAACTAAGTGACGTTTGTGGGTAAACCACTTAACAATGCCTGCCCTTTATATCACAAAAGATGATTAACTTTCCGACTAGAATGTCGTTACCATATTACACATTGTACAGTACACTGCGAAGAAAATTCAAACAAAGTGCAAAGAAGTCTTTACCAGTTTAGAGTGTTTAAAATCACATCCACAATTTAAATATCAGTTTAGAGTGTAACGCATTCTAACTCTTGCAAAACGTCAAAGCGGATGCCTTTCCATTTCCTGAAAATTGTGTCAATGCAATCTCAAGAAGCAAAATTCACAAAGCACATCAGAATAGCAATTATCAACCAAAGCATTTCATGCCACGAATGAGTTCCTCGCGATTTTTTTCGGCAACAGACTGCTGCAGTTAATGCAAGGAACCAGAATGGCAGCATCATAGTTGAGTTGTGTTTCGCAACTTTCCCAAGTAGCTGCCTTTTAGGTGACGACAGTGCCGTATGAAACAGGAAGGTTTGCTGAAACGAGAGAAGATATTGTTACCGTTAGCGCAAGCAAAATAATTTGTCATCAATCTTAAATTAAGAAAAACAACAAGGTGTTGCAGTCATCAACAATATATAAAAGAAACTGGCCAAACCGGTTAATTTCACATCTAAGTTTTCTATTTCTGCTATTTATCAATACTGTCCTACCCAAAATTTTTGTATACTGTATCCCACGTAAGCGTGGTATGCAGCCCCACACCTTAGATATTGCTGATTGTTTTATTTTCTCCCCGACGCTTTGACCACTTCTGGTTTGAACTCGTTTTTTTTCTTCATACAACTGAAGTCCAATTTGAACTGCATTTTCTTGTGAACCCTTATATACCTACACATTCAACTAAACTCTTGCTAACAACTCCCACTACCGAAAAACGTATTCCACATTGCGCGAATACATTGTTGCAGAAATACCTGAGTTTTCCTACACGTGATGTCAAGGGGAAGAACCGTACAAAGGATTCAACTGGGTGTCACGTGCAGAGCGCAATGTCCGAGCGTCAGAAACATACATGTGGTTCTAATGAGCCAGTGAAGCCTTTGTCAACACCACCAAGGTAAATACTGTTTGGCGAAGGTGAAGAAAAAATTGATTTTAACCAGTAGCTGAGATCCACCCACATATAGACTTGCAAACTATTGACTTAACATTTTTTAAATATTTTTTTAAGATATTGTGTCTTTGCTATGCGACTCATAAATTTATGTCACATTTGAAGTTCCACATTGTCCGCATGCGTACAAGTTGTCAGTGTATGAAAGACGCTCTGGTGAACTTCGATCTGTTATACCGCATCAAGTTTGATAACAACTTTCTGACAAGACTACTATTCTTTATAAAAATGTTTCAAAGTGGCAGATGCAATCTAAATACAGTAACGCCTTCCAATAATAAACAAAAGGCGATATATACATGAAAATTGTTAGGACAATTCATTGTGAGCTTATCCACTAAACTGCATATTTTAGAAAGTAGATTTTGTTATTTTAATTTTTGAAATCCTTTTTGTCTCTGTGCTCAACTTATTAAAGTATTGAAGCCCAAGGAACGCAATGATTCTCGAACTTTGACGTCCCCATTTGCAATTATTTTTTTCTTATTACGCAGAGGAACATTTCACATCACTGCAAAGCTTAATATTGAAAACAAGTTTTACATTTAAGTTTGTCTCCAAATTATGTTCTCTAGTGTTTTTGGTTTGTTTTGTGGCTGGTTGTGTGATTGATTTATGGTATAAATATTTGCGGTACTTTCTGAGGGAGCTTGTTGTATCTTATTTAATGTGTGACTGTCATGACACTACACAGTGACTAAGTATGATATTATTTTTCCAATCGGTACATAAAGGCAAATTTATCTCCCAATTTAACTCTTCAGTCTCCACAAGATTTGCCACAGCAGGTTTTTTAAGGCGTTTTAGGGACCCGAATCAGGTCCATAGAATTTCAAACCGGGTCCCTAGAATCAGAGAAAATTATCATCGGGTCCCTAAAATCAGACAAAATTGGGTCCCAAGAATCAGAGAAATACAGGTCCCTACAGATCCGTACTGGGTACCTAACATTTTCCTTAAAAAAAAACTGGCTACAGCATCAGTGTTTTGTCTTTGGTGGTGAAACATCAGCTACGATAAAAGTGATAACCTTTCGCCTTCACGTTTTGACTCAAATGAGCTACACTAAGACCCAAAAAAATCACATAGCCTGAACAAAATGTTTGTCTTAAAACACCAGGAATACTGTTCACTAAAATTGATACCTACAGTGTTTAAATCATCGCAAGAAGATGAAAGCAGAGCCAAGTCGGGTGATTCCTCGAAAATGTACAGCAAACCTCGAGAGCTTAAAAGAACTTTTACTATACCATGGGAATTCTACTCCTTACCTAGCTTTTACTAAAACAAACGTTTACTAGGGGAATTTACAAGAACATGCACACATGTCTGCCATGCAAAAGAGCCATTTCAATACAAAACGTTTGACAAAATAAACTAGTAAAGCCCTGTTGCGTCCAAACCTTAACTGGTTTGACTGTCTCTTTGATCCTGGGGACTTGGAAACACGACCCACCCGTTTCAACAGACAGTTCTCTAGTGAAGTAAAAATTTAAGCAAAAGCTTCTAGGAAAAGCACAATGCAGATCATACAGACCACAACAGTGTAAAGCAAGTACCGTAGTTCAGAAGCTAGTAGTCGGGCAGTTAGGCTGGTGGTCGGGCAGTCAGGTAGTTTGTCAGGCAGTCAGGTTTTCCACAATCACGGCTCGTGTCAAAACGCAAAAAGACCTTTCATCAACCCTACTCATGTGCCACCCTCAAAAATGGCAACTACCAAATTACGTAGTTCGAATGTCACCCAGTTAACAGGGAAGTCAGACACGTGTGGCGTACAAGAACAAAAGAACAGCGTCAACAAATCATTGAACTTTGCAATTAAAATTAAAGCAATATCGCAAATAAGATGTGAAACTTGAGCGTTTGGCTGGCACAGGTCAGTTCTTTGTTCGTTCAGTTTCAGGTATTCGCATTCTGAAACAGTCGTAATATTTGCAAAATACGTTAAAAAATCTCTTATACAAGATTTACAATGAACTCATAAACGCAATCCTACAGGGTTTGATAGAAAATGTATCTTGAAATCATGTCCAGTCTTGCCTGTTTCTAATTGTTTGCAAAATTTTCACGTGAAAATGCTTCACAGGAAAAAATTCTGGCCTTTACAAGACACCGTCGCAATACGATTCAATCGGTTCGCTTCGACATTGTGTGGCAGCAAAGGGGATGATGTTCTCAGCAAGTAAAACGAGAGGTCAGCGAGTTCATAAAGTAAGCTCTTTCGCCAAGCGTGAAACTTGAGTCGCGCTCTGCCAAGGAGAGGCTTCAAAGTTGCGCCCCGCCAAAGAGAGGCTTCAATCTGGAAATGCTAAAATTTGTTTGAGATATTGTACATGTTGGGGGAAAAACATGGCTTGAGATTTTCCGAATAGGTAAAAATTCTCGTTGATCATTTCACGTCCGCGAAATTATCTTTATTTACGTTGTGGTTTCACGTCCGCGAAAAAAGATCATTTCACGTCCGCGAAAATTATCTTTATTTAACGTTGTGGCTAGACGGACCTCTGAATATGACCTCTGCAAACATCACCGCATGGTCAAATGTTGACAGGAAATGACTTGGAAGGGCTGGGATCAAATGCGATGCTGAAACCAAAAATCTGCGGAGTTGCCTGTCACTGAGTGATGTCAAATGTGCCGGTGATGTCGTCAAACAAGAGCAGAGGTCAACAAGTTCAGCAACAATGAAATCGCCATTGCGCCACAAAATGGTAAACGAAACTACTGTTACGCCCAGAGGAGCAAAACAGTAACCCAATACATTCAAAGATTTCAAGGGAAATATCAAAGCAGCAAGTAAACACTTTAGCGTTTGAATTTGGTTTGGAAATTCCATATTTTTCTGAAACAATGTTGATGGTGTAAAGTGTTGTCGGCAAAATCAGAAGCTGTGACAGTGCAAGACAAGAGAGGCAATCTGTAGATGGAGTGAAATACAGAAAAAGGTTTCATAAAAGTTTACTATTTTCAAAATCAACTAAAATAAAATAATTACAAAAATGAGAACCTTTTGTGAGGCATTTTAATTTCTTCAAAAACCTGAAGTGGGCATTTAATCATTTAAGGTGTCCTTATTTCTTAAATTAATGGTCACAGAATAATGAGTTCGTAAAAGTTAACATCATGCTGGTCTCGCTAAAGCTGAACAGCAAACTGCTTTTGCAGTGCTCGCGACGCTGACCCGACATAAAGGAGTGTTACGTGAATACTAGCTACAGGATATTTGTGGCAGTGAGGTGGAAGTTTGCTAAAATCACACGAATGAAAGCGTTCGAAATTTGCAGAAATTTTCATTCACTGTATTGTTTAAGGAATTCCCCTGATATAACGATTTTCTGTGATTTACCAAAGATTTTTTGAATGTTTTTGGAATAGCCAACTGAACAGAGTGTTTGTGACCAGTGGCAAAGTAGTGGTCCACAGAGTTTCGCACTTAAATCCAATGGTTGTTCGGTTCAACATGTCGTAGCAACCTTTTTTCGTTTGGCTGTAGCGTCTTTAGCCACAGCTGTGTTTGAGACTACAGTTCACATGCTTTTGTAACTACTCTTCACAGTGGGAGTAAGCAAGAATTCCATCAGCAAATTTTTAAAAGGAAAAAAGTTTATACACCTTCTGTCCTTTTTAAATCGAATCATTTGATCAATGCTTACATCTGAAGGGTTCTTGAAATGTTTTCAAGGGCGTTTTGTCGTTCTGTGATCTTTGAAATTATACTTCATGCCTACTATGAATACCTTTTAGATATAGTTACGTAGCACATTTATTCAAACAAATATTTCTGTATAACAATGGGGACTTTTTACTACACAAGCATTTAATATGAAACAAATCTGCACGTTATTCTGTTCAATTACAGAGTTCAATGTGATCAGTAGTTCAATAATGAAAAATGTCACGACTTTTCAAGAACTTTCAAGGATGCCGGAAAATACTCAAGGCTAATAAAATGTTAAGTATTTTTCAAGGATCAAGGAAATAACCAGTTTTGGTATAGCAAATTCAAGGAAAGTCCTTGGCATTCTAGGACGTCTGTCAACCTTACCCTACTGTGAAGAGTCCTTGCGTGGTAGATATGCGCAGGTAAAAATAATCGCAAAAGATGTCAGCAGAGCCAAGTGGGTAGATTCCACGAAAACATACAGGAAACCTAAAGTTTTGAACTGTACTACTTCAGTTTTTTATCATTTCACTCGCACGCTTTCGCTTGGAATTCTTAGGTTTTAATATGCGGTAAATAACCTGAAGTCGAATTCCTATTGAAAACGTTTGCGGGTTGATTCAACGCTATCACTGCGTGGAAACTTATGCTGGAATAATCTGTTTTTTTTTCATTTTTCAACCTCAAGACTCTGTTCGCATTGCACAGCACGTATTTTTGCGGGATTCAAAATCGTTTTCGTCTTGTATTTTTGAATCCATTTGTGACACGATTTACGTTAATGCCACTTTGATTAAATCTTCGACTTGTTGATACAAAATGAAGATGTTCGTGATCAAGTGAGGAATAGAGTACAAATAATCACAAGCACATGGCACAACAGGCGTTTTCACACAGATTTTGCAATTTGTTAGATAAGGATTTTGTGTACTGAAAAGGTCAAATCGTTGAACCAATTTTAAAGGCATCTTTCTTACTATTGATAAACTTTTAGCAAAAGAAATATAGAGCAGAACTAAAGTATTCTAATGTTTTTAAGACACAGATGTGGAAAGAAGGCCACTGATACTTTCGACAAATTTCAAAGTAGCCAACATTTTCTGTCGCCTGAATCTTTCGCAAATGCAAGCTCAAGAAACGAGATGCACACAACGCAAAAGAATAACTATTGTTAACCAAAGCATCTCGTGCCATGGACGTTTTACCCATGACTTTTTTCCAATGCAAACTGTTGCAGTTTTTGCAAAAAGCCATGTTGTGAACGTTATAAGCAAAGACTTGGTTAAAACTTCCGCAAGCCGCTCCATTTTTGTTGACCACGACAAGGCAATTCTCCGGAAAATCACCAAAGGATTTCTGCAATGGTAAAATATATTTATCACCGTTAGTTTGTGCAAACGAGTTCACCAGAAACTTGAACAAAAACCACTGAGAAATTAATATCGCTTGCAAATTTGCAGATATATACAAAAACTGAGGAAAGTTACGGCTATGATTCATGTGGCAACAACGATATTTTAAAGATGACCTACCTAAATTTGTTTAAAATTGAACATCAACAAAAATCAAGATGCAGTCACATCCACCTTCAAGTCTGTGCAAGCTTCTCTTTCCTCGATGCTGGATCGAATTGTTGACTTTCTTCATTTTCAACCCAATGTAATCCAATTTGAACATTGGGTTGATGCTGTTGCGATCGGAAATCCCGAGCGGCATATGCGCAAATCTTCGCACTGTGGCAGCAAGCAACAATGGAGTTCACATGCCATGATCACTCTTCGCGTACGCTAGTCATTACGTTCAATCCTTCACATGTTAGTATCGGCAGAACTTACACACCACGATCACTCTGTTATTGCTTGTTCGCGCCACATATGTGTATGGTGTTGTTCTTCACGCACATCCCGTTCGTGGTGAATCACACAACCAACGCAACACCACCGGAGAGGTTGCAACAATGCCCAGCACCTGTAAACCAGCAAATCCAACTAAAATTTTGTTGGAAAATCCCTCGATTGATAAATATTTTGTGCATTTTGCAAGCCTACACTAACAAACAATCTTGAGTTTTCTCCACGTGAATAAAGGGGAAAGAACCTATTATAGGATTGTTACCATACCAGGCGTGATGATCGGCGCAACATTTGCAAGTCAGGCGTTCACGTTGTCGAACTAAGCCGCTCTAGGTCTTTGTGATGACCACTTGCACAAATACAGTTTCAACGCCGTGCAAAAATGTTAACTTATGCGGATGGTGGGATCGTCAATATTTTGTTCGAACGACAAAAAAGCGACAAGTAACATGTGTATTTGAGATGTGTTGTTACTAACTGCCAGCTTAACCGCAAACATCAAAGGTTACTGTTTTCTGCTTAATATTGCGTGCATTACGCAGTAACTATGATAAATGATTTGAACTAATCGGTACAATGTGCCAAAACCTTTTCGAGAAATGGTTTGAAAATACATTTAATATATTTACTGTACTGCATTTCAACAAAT
>JGI24022J15233_10001028_pt1 | contig 21433 bp, 11 predicted proteins | sample Ectturendosymbi2_FD_15233 | JGI IMG/M metagenome (IMG submission 15233) | reverse complement strand
GCCTGTCCAACCTGTCACGCGTGGCGGGTCTCACTTAGTCGCTGAATGACACCGCAGGCGCACCTGCTAACAAGAGCGATAGCAGCGTATCTAAAGCCGTATTTCGGCGTTTCGGTGTGAGGCCAACCAAGTAGCACACTGAACAGCGCTAAATTAGCATTGCGGCTGACACCATTACATTTTCAATTGCGTTTTGTTTTCACAAGCATTTAGCACTCAACCATAAATGCTGGAAATACGAAAATGAGCGGATTGCCATTGTTTTTCTCGGACCAAATAGTCGATGTCGGCTTCGATACATGTTGTCTCCAAGCGTAAACATTGCTCAAGATGGCCATCGGTGATGGAAGATCGGACTTTGGATTTGGGTTCTTTCATGCGTGAAAATAATTGTTCGCATAGGTACGTGTTGCCAAACAGAGAAATCAGCCCTGCTGCGTTTTTCCTAAGGTTGAAAAAGTTTTGTCAGGGCACATGCACTTGCGATAAAAGTCAGTCACCGGTACTTCGTTGAACTTACTGTAATAAATTCCTTGCATTACAAATCAACCAACTCCACTTGAAGCTCTGTTGAGGCATCTTTAGCTTTGACGGAAAACGGTTGCAAAGCCAAGGTTATATCCGGTCTCCTGCTCTCGTGAGCGGAAGTCTGAATCGTTCGTCAAAGTCCTTCTGCAGTTGTAAAATGCATTCCACAAAATTTCGTACGTACTTATTGCCATCACCGCAAAACGAGGAAAACTCTTGTCGCTAAGCTGCTTTTCAAAAAGTTGTAATTTCGCTTCAAACGCATTTATGTGACTGAAGAACATGAACCTGTTGTCCTCCTCGTTTGGGTCAGATTTACGATCATCAGTTGCGAAGAAATGCTAGAGGCGAATGCAAAATCTGCTGTGAATTCGGGGTTGTTGAATTCAAGAGTGGGTTTGGTTTTGAGGTCATAAACTCGTGAATAGTGTCTTTAAGTTCTGCGATTCTTTTGAGCACTTAACCAACGTACATCACCGTAGTAAATCACGTCACCATAATCAGCTTCCTACTTCTTTTGTGAAACTAACAGTGGTTTTGACCCCCTTGCTCGAATGAAGTTAACTATTGTAGTTATCATCTTCATCACGGTTTCAAACTGCAAAGACTAAGCAGATACATTTTTTTGGTGGATGATGCGGTGATAATTAAAAATTGCACTGTCGGCACCATGCATTGTGATTAAAAAGCGCGATTAAGCCGGAGTCCTTCCGATCATAGATGGGGTTCCATCCGTTGCTACCTCCGCAAGAATTTCCAATTTTTATCCATGTCAACTTTCAGTGTTTGCAGGATATCTATGCCTGTTGTCTGCTCTATCAGCGAAGAGAAAGCCAATAACTCTTCAAAGAAGTTGAAACGGCCATCTACACCACGAACGGAAATTGCCACTTGTGCTGTGTCGGTGTAATCAGTGTTTTCATCAATAGCTAGTGCGTAAAGATGCACTTTTGCTATTTTTCTTTTGAAGTGTCTTCTATGTTGTAGGCGAGTTCTTCCAACCTTCTGGTGACCGTGCTTCGTGAAAGACTGATTTTTGAAAATCTTCCTCGCTTTTAAGACAAACGTTCTCAGCTGCACCTGTTATGCAGTATCTTACAAAATCTCCATCACTGAAAGGTTTCGAATTTTTAGCAATTTGCATGGCAACGCGTAACTAGCCCTAACGACGCCTTCACTTTCTGCAACAACTTTCTGAATACGGCTTGTTGCGAACCGACGGATTTCAGTAAAGCCTTAACTGTATCTTCCCGTTGGTGACCTCTAATGTGTCAAAGTTGGAATGCTTGTTCGTGTTATGGCAAATTCAGTTGTACTTTTTCATTACAGGCACTGTTTCCTGACAGATTATGCTGAGGGGTTTGCCATAATTTTCAATGAGGAATAAATCGTTTGTTCAACTCCTTTTGAAACTGCGGCCCTCGTGAACGTAAGAACGTTTTCTGCTGGTACTGTTTTGAGGCCACCATCCACTGACTGCATACTGCACAAGCTTAAGCAACAAAACAAGTGTCCTATTTCAGTTGAGAAAGAGAAACCTGAAACGTGAATTATTTCTGATGACATCACAATAACGCAATCTTCGACAAGATTTATAATTAAACCATGCACCCTTTTGCTAATGTTTACATTACTTGCTTAACTGATAGTAATAATATCCTTGCATAACAACCACACAGCGCGAAGATGAGATTGTTTTGCTACATCTAGTTTTCCACATTGAACACAATCGATGCTACTGCAGAACAGAGAACAGTAACATATGCACGAATACTTTTCTAGACTGCTGTCAGAGGCCGTCTGGAAACGATCAGGTGAGTTTTCCCAAGAACCACACCAGCAGGTAGACTCACAAGTCCTGCGCGGGTTGAAATTTTTGCCCGCCCCGCGCACCCTCCTACCCGCGACCGTCCCGAACTGTTTACGTCCCAAACCTACACCTGTTACTGTGTCTGAAAACCACAAAAAACTCATGCAATATGTTTCTTCGCTAGTGGCAATTTATTCAGTGGTTCATTTCAAAGTTGACAGAAGCTCTTCAAAAAAAACAATGTGAAACCTTTTAGTCAACCTTCTGCGCTTCATCGTAAGAGTATTGTTGAAAAGGGTATGTTGTTCACTGACGACTCTTCAAATTTGCTCTTGTGCTGTTCACGACATGACCATCGATACTAAACACTTTGTACCTTGTACCACAAGCTCTCTGCAGCAATGAATTTCTTGCTCATGTCACTTTCACATGCAGTGAGTGAACATGCATGTCTTATGTTAACAGAACAATTCGGATTAATCTGAGTGAACAGCAAAAACATTTTAAGGGTCAGCATTTTGGGAAACTAAATGCTGATTTTAGGTCGAGTGCCACAGCGCAACATTTGATTCCCATATCCCTGTTAAAAACTGCTGTATTAAAAGAACACACGACTGATGCTTGGTTCTGAGTCGTGCTGTGAACAGAGGATGATGGGCAAACATAAATCTGCAATTTGCAGGGTGTAAGTTGAAAGGTCTTCAAGGAACTACTTCACCACCGAAATAATTTAATTGGAGCAGAAATGTCATCCGAATGACATGTAAACTGGTTGCATCTTGCGTTATTCAACAATGACTTCTTTGACAGTTTAGCTTTAGCAGATGGTCCAAACCAGCTATGTCCAACCCGTGGCCCGCATGCGGCCCAGTCGAGGGTTTCGTGAGGCCCAGTTTAGGTTTTGGCTGTAGTAAAAGTGTCCCACATACTGACAACCTTTCCTTGTTTTGATAATCTTAAATTTGACATTTTTGATGCGGGTGTTCCTCAGAACCACTTTATCACGTCTGTTACCATTGCAGTTAGTTTCGCACACTTTCAGTATATTAGTTTAAGATAAATTTAGTTTGCTAAGATCAAAATAAGCCATTCAATGTGCGGCCCTCAATAATATGTCATTCAATGTGCGGCCCTGGTTAAGATAGTGACATACATTTTGGCCCATTAAGCCAGTTGGATTGGACATAGCTGGTCTAAACTGAACCAGTTGTTGGAACTGTTGTTGCTGTGTGATGCTCTCATGCTTATTGGCGACACCTAGCGGATCAATAAGTTCATCTTGAGCATAAAACTTGATCCAATGAATAGCTCATCCTTGTAGTTGTAAAAACATTCACTTAAGTGGGATTATGCATTTTCATATCCTTTACATCAATAGACTTCCACAAACATGATAACTCCTTCGTCAAAACACGTTTGCTCGTCAGCGCAGCTTCGAAAAGAGCCTTGGTTCAAGACGTGCAATTAACATCATGTCTAACAACCGTTTCTCAGTACCGTCAGTGCATGCACTGCTACATAAAACTACATTCAAGAGAAATAACGTGTGTGATAGCTTATCTTATTGTGGGTCGAATGCAACGTTAGAAAGATATTCGTATTGTTGACCGTCAAGCCATGCAAGACCACAATATCACTTCCAAACTGTATTCTGCCTTGGAACGAGCTTTCGAACTCTCCGCAGAACAAAAGTTGGTGGATTTTTTTTCGTAGACTCTTTTGACTAATCACAGACTGTTATGTTCTTCTCTTGCTTTTTCTTATCATGAAAGAAACCGTGGATTAAAAAGCGATCGAATGTTCGATTGGGATTGAATACAAAGATCTTGCCCCACTCGCAAAGGACGGAAAGTGTTGGCCCGGCTTTGCGTTTTTGCTGATAGCAATTAGAGTTCTTTGCTAGAACCAAGTTTGCTGCCAGTCGACCAAACCTGACAATTACTTTTTGAAAAATTTTTTGGGGTGTTGCAAGAAAATTTTCTTCTTTTTGCTACTTTCGTTTGCTTTGTTGTGACTCTTCACCCAAAAGTTGCCTGCGTGAGATCTTTTAAATTTTTTTTTCCACTACTTCAACAATTGTGGGAAATGTTACTGAAAATGGCACGCACCATTGACGCTAATTCGTTTCTTTGTTGGTGTGTTAGTCTTGCTCACCTTGTTTCTGCTTACCAAAAAACGCAAGTCCTAATTTTATTAATTCGTATTTTGTCGAAACTTATAGCAGATTTGTTGAATGTCTTGTAGAATAAGTGCAAAGTGAAACTTCTGTAGTTGTGAAGTTGTAAAAAGAAACCCAGTCCAACTACCATAACCTGCCCACAACTTTGTTACGCCTTGGGGTCACTTATGTGCCTAAGTGGACACTTCCAAATACCTCGAATTTGTGAAATGCGCTCAGCGTTAGTGCGGGCACACGAACACATTGCGCCAGGTCGAAGGCAAGGTGAGCTCCTATTGTGACGTCGCTTGCAGTTAATCGGAACGGCAGCGGATATCCTTAACTGAATCTAGTTCTGCCCGTTTATCGAGCCTGCATGAGGCGCATGACGCGAGTCGGTGCTGCGCTGATGCGGGACTGCCTCCTGCGTCTCCGATCAACAAGCGTGCAGTTATATGTCATGGAGAGCGCGATGCAATGTTCCGTGTGCCACGTTGCGCGGAAGTCTGCCAAAAGTGTTGCAGCGTGTAGTGTTGTGCCGCACGCGGGTGTCTCAAACGCTGCGGAAATGTTCAGCATTATTTAGGGTAGCTGGTGCAGTAATTGAAGTACAGACCGGCGTCTCTCAAGGTTGGGCTTCCAAACACACAGACTGCAAGATTGTTGATTTCAGGCACAAATCAATTTAGCAGAGACGTTGAACGGTTGCGAACAGCTCGCGGTCTTGCACGTAAAAGTTGGATGGAATGCTAATCAAATGCGCTGGCAGTTTCGTTTGTACGATTGACTTTTTACTGTTAGATCCAGGCCACGAATCTCATTTTTCAAATGAGAAAACGTAAAAATTTAGGAGATTTTTATTCGATTTAAAATATGTATGGCTCATCAAATATATCTTTTTTTGAATGACGGCCCGCCTTGTTGCACAGCAAATGTGAAGAGTTTCATCGCCAGAGACAGAGTGAGTGTGGAAGCAAGAGAGTAATAGTAATTCTGCAGCAAATCCCGTGAAGACAATTTTTCTGATCGTTTGACACGCGTCAGTGGGTCATGTTGTTTGCCTCAGCATTTTCTGAAAACACTGCATATTTAAGGTTGTGGTCAAGTCAGACTGGTATGACTCGTGTAGATGTTTCGTGAAAAACGCCGAATTTTTCAAAAGCCGCATTTCGCCAACAGCCTTACCTTTGCCTGTTATGCGTTTGCTGTAAGTTGAGATTTATCGGTGAAGCTTAGGACTCTTGTGTTTAGCATCTACACCGGACAATGCGCACAGCGTTGACCGTGTGGCAGCGTACTACGACGCAGCCTATTGTTTCAAATCACAGCCGATCCCTCCTTGCGTGGCTGACTGACGATGCTCGTCATAATTATTGATTTACAGATCTTTTTCCTTTAGTGTCACTTGCAGCTCGTTAAGCATGCGTTGCCATCTATCAAAATCGCTGCAGCAACTTCATTTGAGAAGTGTACAGTGCCGTGACCATTTGTTAAACAATGGTTATGTCGACTCAAGTCGAATAACCGAGCGCTACCCTCGGCGGTCGACCTGAATACAAGATTTATCGACTGGGCAGTAGGTTCATTGTTTTAACTTTTCATAAGTCGGGCGTGGTATCTTCACCTTTGATTGTCAAGTGTTTCTAACTGAGCTCTACCCAGGTAAATTTACTCAAACAAACTTATTTTCGAGTGCCAATTGCAATACTTACGGTTGTAGCTCCGATAAAGATAAAAAGTCAAATAAATATACCTTAAAATAGTGAAAGCAAGATGTTTGATGGTGTGTTTTAGTTCGCAGGCTTTTCAACGTTCTCTGTCAAGAATGCTATTATAGTATGACCAGGGTCTTGATTAACGCATAGAACATGGCCTACCTAGAGCCTCGCTGTGTTCAGTTTTTACATTTTGAAGTTTAAAACATTTGGAGCGCAGCGCCAAGATAATGGTACCACCTTAGACGTGCGAGACAAGGGGTGGGGAAAATATGAAAGTCAGACGAATCTGGCAGTGTCGTGTAAATTTCAGAGGAAAGAATTGTTAACAAAAAATCGGCATTTTTGGTGTGCGGAAAAACTTGTTTTATTCACCTTTTTTACGGGAAAATAGAAAACTTCGGCAAATATCTGTCGGTGAAAGTGCTCGCACTTTTCGGAGAAAAGGGAATCCAACAGCTGGCGTCAGAAATCAGGTTACTGCAATTTTATTAGTGTAAACGGTTTCCACATCACTTAACTAGTATCTAGTTAATATTCATTATATTAACTATTTTAACCTATAACCTTCTAAAGATTTGTCTAGAATCACAATTAGGAAGTTGTAGCAGAAGAGCGATTAACGGGGGCTTAAACAATTAAATGGCCTTAACCCGCATGTTTTTAAATTTTGTCTAAGTGTGGCAACCATGTATGCTGAACCAATGAACAAACGAGTCGAAGTTATCGTAGTGTCAATTTTTTTCTCGTAAGTAATCCTACATTGTGGCTTTGGGGTTGCGAGGGGCTTAGTAAACTTTTCAACCCATGTTGACAGCATGGTTTCTCGGCTTATACAAAATTTCGAGGTATCGCCACCGACCTTTAGCTGGCTGTACCATTGTCTGTCGCATAATTTCCCGTTTTTTTAGTGCCAACGTGCAATTTTCCAACAGCTTTCGTTTTTCAGTATAAGAAACCAGGTTGTTTGTTAGACACAGCTGACCACGTTTTTTTCTCTTGCTTTTGTAGAGGCGACGTTCTGAATGTAGCTGGTATAAAGCAGGTTTGCCAGGTCCAAGTGAACAAAAAATGCCAAACCGCTTGCAAAAAAATGCCAAATCGCTTCAAAAAATGCCAAACAAGCTGAAACATGCTGAATGCTGTTGGTTTTGATATTACCAGATGAGTAATTTGACATAAACACAGCGGTGCTTGTGAACAAGGCGCTAATTGTGGCATATAAAGCAACAACAACAAACAACTATTGTACTTTAGAAAAGCAAATAGAATTAAACTAGAAACACTCTTACTCGTTTTTCACCCGTTGATATACAAGGTTTTGCACCTGAAGCCAGAGCTAGAACAAAATATGTTACCATTTACTGTGCTTTTGCTTGAAAATGCTGAATAGAAAATAGGTTACCTAGGAAATGCCGGAAACAATAAATCACAGTTCATGCAAATACGCATGCACCATCATGCCGTAGTTTCCAATCACTTGATTCTTGAAACCAAGTATTAGACATTTCATAATTCCACAAAATATCTGCTACAAAAAGAAAATCTACCAAATTTGGCTGTTCTGGTATACATTGATTTATATCAAAATCTGCTACATTCACATTGACTTAACTGCTTTTAACCGGGGAGATGTACTAAATTGGTTTTATCATGGTTTAAACTTATATGAAAATCTGGCAGCACCGTTGTTATGTGCTTATATTAAAATATTGCTTATGGCTGCATTGATATACACTTTTACATACACACAAGCATGAAGAATACCAATAATCTGCAAATAACAACACACACTGTACACTAGATCTTGTTTTTAAAAGAAACTTAAATACTGTGCAGCGTAACAGCTAACCTGATTTACATAGACTTTTATGTTTATTTTCCGAAACCACCCAGTCTACACTGCTTGAAACTGCCGCAGTTTTCGAAGTCTTGCCCAAAAAAGTATTGTCTTTTGCCCTGTGACGTCACTCAGACGGCAAAGCCGCTTGTGTCGTCGAGAACGGGACCGTGGCAGAAAACAGAGGACCTTTGTCCTGGGAAAAAGTTATATAATTCCAAGCCGACAGAAGTAACTGAGCCAGAAGTTTTAAAAAAATGCCAAACAATGTTTTTTCATGCCAACACCATCGAAAAAGGCTAAAAAATGCCAAACTATGACGTACATGCCAAACACCATTTTTTCATGCCCAAGAACTTCAAAAAAGGCCAAATTTCTGGAATTTGGCCTTAAAAATGCCAACCTGGCAACCTTGGTATAATGACAGTTGATAAATTTGAATTCTAGTTTGCGGCCGACTGTCGATGAAGAATGCTAGGGGATAGAGCGCACGCCATAAGTGCTAGTAGGTTGGGTTCGAATCTCTGTCGAGTCGCACCATACCCAAAATTTGAAAAATGGCACTTGCGCTCCATCAATGTTCACTTCCTAAACAACTTAAATACTTGTGTTGAAACTTAATCAACTGCATTATTAAAAAAATAAATGCCTTTCGACAACGTCGTCCTCACCTCACCATTTCAGGGTTCCGGTACTCCACTTGCAAAGTGCTGCTTGAAGAGCTAAAGGTTGCCTAAAACAGTGATTCTCAAAAAATGTTGCATCCTCTTGCAACTTTTTCCATTGTCTCTCGTTCCACAATCAAACTTAAGACACCACCAAAAACGGTCTTTTACGCGTAATATTTATTCAATATTTAGTGTACGTAATGAGCCCAATCCAGTGGGTTGGTGCACCTGTTTGGCTTCCACCAGTTCTACCTTTGGGTTCCATTTTGGACATTGCAACTCTCATAACACCGGTTTGTCAAGTCCAGTCTGTTTCCCAATTTTGTTTTGGTAGCGAGTAGTGTAAGTGTAGAAAATGCTGTCACTCACTTGTAGGTGGTTGAAAGTGGATGAGAACTTTCACAAATATCCATAATCCGCATATGAGATACGAATTCTAACATCCAACACAGCTGACTATTATGATTTGTGAATCACGCGCATCATATTCGTCGTCTCTGCGTGCACTTACCTGGTGGTCCTTGCGTAACATCAAAATTTTATGCGATTGCAATTTAGCAGAAAGCAGCGACCAATGCTTTGTTACTTGTGATGTAACCTGTTTTTTTTCGGTCATAGACCGAAATGATGTTGAAATGACCGAAAAAAATTAAGTCATTTCGGCCAGAATGTCTGAAAATATAGGCTAAAAACGCCGTTACGGCGAGTTTTAATACAACTGTGAGACAAATGACCGAAACATTTCAATGACCAAAATATCTCAGCGAAAAAAAGCAGGATGTAACAAAGCAGTTTTGCGCCGTGTTGGTACAAATGCAACGCTGCATATGAAATGTACATTCACACCACGTCAGCAGTCACGCAGTCCCTTGAAATTGCTTCGCGGATTCCACTTTCAGAACCGCTGGCCTAAGTGGCATACTCCAAAATCGGATATCCGTGTTTTGGACCTGTACATAGAAATAACCACAAGAAAAGTTTCGGCATGAAGCTATTTCCAGTGTGCTTTTTTAGGACGCTTTCCTGTCAAGGAAAATGTACATAATAAATTTTGGATAAAGTCAGTTGAAGTCAGTGCCACTTTTTGCACGGAAGGTACAAAACTCTCCAAATGCGGTTCGCTGTTTGCTTGTGATCGCGTATCATTGTTGCCAATACACACGTATATTGGTGCTATTCCCCTGGTGATCAACGCGCACAGTCGGCTGAGTATTGTTATCAAGCAAAACTATTCTGCATGTGTGAAAGACGAAAGCGAACGAACTTGCCCGTGCCCGCACATATCACCGTGCTGGTGTAGTGTCTGAATGTGGCCACAATCGTTTTCATCCAGCTGCAACAAAAACGGATTTTAATCCAGCTTTAAACTGTTGGCAACTGTTTAAATCCCGACCCTCCGCCATTCCCGCTCACGTACCGTTAATGCCACGCAGTGACGTCAGAATCAATCGCAAGGTTATTTTTGTTAGATTTGCAATTGCGTTTGAAGATGAAATCGATTGTTGTGCTAATCGTATTGTTGTCGACTCGCCCTAATAACAAGGCGCAGCGCCGCTTCCTTGCAATTTTGCCACTTAGAAACTTGTGGGTTCGAGGCGCTTGCGAAGAAATGTCATTCGCCCGCAACTGATGGATCGGTCATAATTTTTATTTACATTTTAGCTCGCTGGTAGTTTCATGCATAGCGTCGAATGCACGTAGTTTTGCGCAAACTAATCTAAATGAGATGTAAGAGAGTACGATTGGGTTTATGAATATAATTTGAACAAGTTCAGCGAAGCGGGCCGGATTACAGCCGTAATTTGCCCATGCCTCATTCAGGGCCGCATAATGCTGACATGGTACGGAACACCGATTTGTGTCCTGGTGGCTGATACGTGCGCCAAGTTGTGCTGGTCTATAAACGGTTGAATTAAAACAATGCGCCTTCCGGCAATGCGTGTCTTGCTATAGCTTTGATTTTAATTGTATTATTGCTGTCAAATTATCGCGGTTCGCCACTAGCCGTAGTGAAACCGAAGTCGTTTCGAAAGTCGCGCAATTAAGTTCCGACGACTTGCGTCGTAGTTTGAATCAGGGCCAAGTCGGTGATTTTATCGTTACGCCGATTTTAACCGTGCGCAGCTAGGGTTTTGGAACAGCTCTTTGTATTGATTTGATCTTCTACCGCCAGGTTGCTTCCGGGTTGCTGCCACACAACAAGTAGTGAATCACGTGTGCCAGGTACTGTAATCGATCCGCGATTTTCGGCGAGACGTTTACCAGTTGTTTGCGGCTTTTTCCATGCTTATTACTGCTTATACAGTTTGTTTCGTTAGAAACGACAAATATAATCAGTTATTGATGTCGACGGGGTTGTACAGCTCGGCCGTCTCTAAATCAGGCTCGGCAACTTGTACAGTGGCTCCGTTGCGAGTCCCGGATCGTTTCGTTTAACATTTGGACTGCAGATATCGTTTTTCCAAGTGTAGGTTTCAAAAAATATTGAGCTATAAACCTTTCGTGAAAAGGTAGCTAATTTTTTCCAGGTGCGTTTACTCTTGTGACTCTATTGAGAAGCTTTGCTTCTTTGTGATCATTGTTGGTCATGTCTACAATGCCTCAGCTGACTTGCGATTGAGATGTCCGTATCGCCTTTCGTTTTTTGTTTTCGCTTGGCTTGTTGGCTTGTATAGTTCCGTATTGCAGTGGGGGCGCGGCGATCAGCTTTTGGCAGCGTTAACTAAAGTTTTTAGATGCATCAGTTGCCTCGACTGCACATATTTCTAAATGATCTGTGAATGATGGCTTTTTGTTTCGAAACTGCTACGCGCTCTTGAAGCAAACATGACCGAAGTCTTCGAAAACTTGCGAGGAGTTTTCAGTTATTTTCGATCAGACTAAAGCAATTTTGACTGGCTAAAGTTTGGGTAAACGGCCAAGAATGTTGCATTTAAATCAATTCAGTTGTCAGCGGTTGTGCCGGAGCGCATGATGTTCAAAGGTCAAAGGCAAATGCAAAGTCGAAAAAGAATGGTGTGATCAGCGATTTTCTGAAGGGTCTAGGATTTGTTTGACATGAATTTTCAGCTGAGAATGTACTTTTGTTGTTTCAGTCACTGTCACATACCTCTGCCCCCGGTAGTTGCTTGCTTTTTTACGGTGCATCAAAAGTAAAGCAAACCTAGGCTTCGATACTTTTTTAAGTTGTTTCGTAATGATGTTTGAATTCGTAGTATTTAAAGAAGACTCCTCGTTTGGTGGATTGATTGAGCATCGTTTAGCGGTGTAAGCAGAACTGCAAGGCCCTAAATCAGGGGTGCACAACCTTTGCCGGCCGCATTACTTTTATTTTTATGAATTGCCGACGCCAGTGAGTTCAAGATATATTAAATTTTTGCATCGTTTCTGTTGTACTTCCACACACTGAACATAGCCTGCTTCCACACGTCTGCCTGGCACTGCTAAGTATCCTCATACAGTAGACATAGAGTTTTAATGCACGGCCGTCATAACTTATATTTTAAATTACTAGTGCACAGCCGCATAAATTTTCATCGCAGACCGCAAGCGGCTGCAGGTTGCGCACCACTGCTCTAATATACGAGTATATTAAAGCGCGTGCCATTTTTTAACGAAATGCAAGTATTGAAGGACAAATGTTGAGAATTATAGGAGGAAATATGTTCCAGTGTGAATAAAAAGGAAAGCAATTCCACTTTCATCATACAAGTTGTTGTTCACAATACGCAATAAATAAAATACTTACGCGAATTCTTCCTCTTTTCCCATTGCTTTTTCCGCTCAACTGTGACTATTACCGAAAAACAAAAAGTTTTTATGATAATTAGTCAAAATTTAGAAGCAGGAGAACAGTTTGATTGATTTTTTCGTGGGTTGTAAATGAGCAGCAAAATTTGAGCCGAAATTGCGCTTGGAAGTTGACATTTGAGGAAGGCAGGCTGATTGATTGTGGTAGCTGTGCGGCTGAAGACGAACGTTCTTCAAAGCAATCATTAAATTTTCATTTGTTACCGTGTTTGCGTTAAGTGCTGCTTCTTTCGATATGCCAACTGGCGTAAAGAAGAAACGTCGAAAGCATCGTCTCTTGCTGAACCCCAGAGGTGAGTCCGCGCCGTTTCGTGATCAAGAGTTAACACCACAGATATGCCGGAGGTGGTCTGCCTCCTTTTCCTAAGCCCCCCGTGGTTTCGTGTAAAAACAAAGCTTTCATTCTCCGTTTCGATATCTTTTTACATCGCAAATAACAGACTGCCGCAACGCAAGCGTCAGCACTGGAACTGGCCATCTGACTTAAAAACAGGTCGTTTTGTGGGGCATGTTTCATCTCAACTTCGGGGATCATCTTTGCGGATGTTTATCACGAGTAACGTTTTCGGTTTTAAACTTTTGTTAAGTTCATTTGTTTCACTGCTGTGCAAAAACATTTGCAGCATTGGAGTACTCAGATCATCCCACATCTTCTCGGATTAGCCCAGTGAAGAGTCAAGTTAATGCACGAGGTTTAGTTGGCAGACTGCGCTAGAGCGTTCTGACGCGGTAGAAGATTTACTTCGAATCGCAATCGATACAACTGACATCTTGCAAACGTGTCGATAACTACTGTTATCATCCTCAGTGCATAGCAAAAAATAAAAATAAAAAAAGTCGCAATCAAGTCTTGAAAAATTGCTCAGGTTTTGCAAATTCGTCGTGGTCGTATTTATGTTATTAACGATGAAAAAGGGTGAGTCTCCGCCATCAGCATAAAATCAGTTCTAAAACGTGCGCTCGAAAAAGTTTTGAGTTGGATTGGAAGTATTCGTACGTTACTGTATTGTGGGTATGACGCCTTGTTAAAACCAACATTAACCAACAATGCAACTTTTTCATATCCAGCTTCGTCCGTTATGTCTTTCCTCAATTCTGGTCGTTTTATGAGTTATATTTACGAACGAAACGTCCTTGACGCTGTTAATATAGGTTTGCTGTGCGAAGAATCGCTAATTCCGACTTTATGACATAAACATAGCATTCAAACGTTTTGCTCGGCAACCCATGCGCAATTTTTAGAACATCTTTTTCAAGAGCAAATCTTCACCGTATTCACTAGTTATATTGTTTTCAAACCTTATTAGTAGATGAGTTGGCCTTCATTACTTCGATTCTGCCTTCATATGTGGTTTTCGTCATGATGTATATTACGCCACGGGTTTCGGTTGACAGATGCTGCTAGGTCGTTAAATGAAATCACTCAGCCAGGTTGCAGTTACTATAATCCTTAACCTTGGAAGCGAGATGTTCTAATCCGTAGTCCGATGGCTATTGCATCTAAGCCGCTTGGGTTGGGCCACAGGGTTACTATGTTACGCCATTCTTACTTTTACGAGACGTGAAGTTTTAAGTATACTGCGAAGCAGGATGCAGGGCGTTATTAGGTTTATTGGTCTTTGTTTTTGCCTTACCATTGAATCAGTTACTTCCTCGAAGGCGAAGTATTTGTGGCACCAACGTCCTTCTTGCAAACTTGCTGCAAATATCTGTTGTGATTCACCTTCAAGACCTTCATAGATGCGTGGCTGCGTCTCAATCCACGTGCACAGAGGTTCAAGTCTTTCGCACAGATAGTCAACGTATTTTTAAAAAAAAGATTTTGAAGTGCTCTTGATAATGACTCGTTTTTTGGGTGCGCTCCCACACTTTTTTCTCAACACGACAGCCTTGGTTGGAACACTTCTTTTGATGTAATCAACAACTCAAAGCATAATGAAACAACGCCCTTATGCCTGCGTTAGTTCACTGCTGTTGTCTGCATCAATACTGTAGAATTGGCTACTGTCATAGGTGTAGGAGCAGGGAATTTTGGGGGGATGCAAAGGATATTTTGCCCTAATTTCCCTAAATTTGCTCGAAAAACTTTTATGCGACAAACTTTCTCCATACAAATTTTCTGTAGCTCACGTTGGTACATTATATTTGTCTTGAACACCATATTGCCATAGACTTGAAAAATAAAATTTGTTGCTTGAAATTTGGTTCCTAATAAGCCAGCTGAAAAAAGTACGCTAGGCTGTGCAAGAACAAAATCAGAAGCCAGCTAGTTCAGTATTCTTGAACATCTTCCTCACAGTGCTGAGGTTTTCCATTCACATTCCAACTGCTGCTGTCATCAAGGAACCTCAGATCTAGCTGAAGGAGGGCTGAAGCTGTTCCTTTGCTGAAGAAATGCATGTGATATGTGGCATGTATCACATTACTTATATTTTATGACTTAAGCCACGAGTCTCACAACATTATCCGTTCAACTGCACATATATGCAACAAACTGTATGGCAAAATGTGTTCATCCAAACACGGTAACTGAAATTAAAAACGAAAGCTTTTTCTGTGTAGTACTTGCCTGGCATAGATTCTATTGATATGAAGTAGGTACCTTGCAGTATACTCGATTCCCTCAGAATACAATTAACAAAGCACATAGATGAAATGCCTTCTTTGGCCAAACTTTCAAGTGAATCAGTTACTCATCAACTCTCACAAACTAATATACGAAGTTACTAAAAACAGTTTGTTGATTTTATGTGTATTTTGGTGTGTTTTCTACACAATAAACTTTTATTTATACACTCAATAACGAGGAAGTAATTTCATTAATATTGTTAGAAATGTTGAAGCTTCTTTGCCCAAATTTTTGACAAATCAAAACTTTGGGGGTGGGCTTGCACCCACTTTACCCCAAGATCGTACACCACTGGCTACTGTAACAATTAGATGGAACATTGATTGTTTGACGCTAACAAAGCATTGTTTTTGTCATTATATAGTTTATCACATAAACATAGCATTGCTATGTCACAGGTAACTGAATACAGCTATACAGCATACGTTTGAAATTGACCCGCAAAAATAAGCATGAGCCGTTAATTGCGACTTAAAGGACGGCTTGGGCCATCATAACGAAAGTTTGCCGATCGCTGCTGTAGACCTTGCTTACCTCATATGTGGAGAGCAGTTACATAAAATATCTCTGATGCGCATTAGTTCGCGGTTTCATTGACTTTTTTGAGGAAATTTTATTGATAGACTTAGCCCAGGGAGATTGTTCTTTTCCATTTACCACTTGGTGAATAAGATCCGAGAAGGATGTGAAGTGTTGACCGTTTCCTGTGTCACGTATTACGCACTGAATCAGGTCATTGTACATCTGTGTTTGGCGGCAAGTACAGCTAATTAGCAGTGAATATACAGCAGCAGATCTAAAGCATCAGATGAAGTAGCCGATTTTGAGGTAATCTTTATGTCGGACATCTTTGATCTGAGCCAAGTGCAACTAATGGCGTATGTTGCAAGTATTTTTAAGCTTTGTCGAAAGGTCAAAGCCAAAAATTTTTATTCGCCGGTAATTTATAGACAGCGACACGTGACCTAAGAAATTTTCACAACAACAACTCCCAACTGTGGAACTTGATTGACATATTTTGATGTGCAGAAATTCGTGGTGTCAGCATGCTTCATGTTACGCTGGACACAAAATGATCACGAACCAGACGGAAAGAAATTGTTTGCTTTGCCCGGTTGTTTTTCTACAACTGCAAGGAACTGCATAGCGGAGGGTGCTCACGCAAATTACTTTTTTTGAAAAGGAAAGCGTTATTTTAAAGCGGTTTACTGATGACGCCGACTCATTAAATCATAACAAAATGAAATTATTTGTAATGCTAATCATAATTGGAATAGTGTCGATGTTCCATTTGTGACTCTGTGCCTCAGGCAAAGCGTAATGGGAACTTTGGACAGTTATATTTGCAATCTGGCGTAAATGTACGGTGCGGTTATACTTATGGATGTTCTCGACCCATCATAAACATGTGGTTGGGCTGTAATCTCGTTACTTTTGCGTTGTGCTGTGTTGTGACTTGAAAAAGATGTTTTCGAGCTTCACTGTTGCACTATTTCACCACACTTCTTGTCTTGCTGGTTCTAATATTACGCGCTATTTCTTGATAGCGGAATTTCTTGATAATTTAAGGAAAACATGTGAAAGAGTTGAGAAGTGGAGACAAGGGAAGGCAGCAGTGCCGGGTTTTCGGTCCTGACGCTGCTATGTGATCGGTAGGCGATTTTGTTTGACAAAATCGTGCTAATCTGGCCAAGTGCTGTCTTGATTAAACGTATCTTTTGTTTAATATGTTAGGCATTTTGCAGTAGGTATGGAGACATTGCCATAATTCCTTTAAAACTTCATTCGGAGCAGTGGCGTAGCCAACCCAAAACTTTGGGGGGGATTTTTGATTTCAGGCTAGCAACAGTATTTTGTTTGGGATACCGCCTCTCAAAGCACAACATGATTAGATATTCTAAAAATTTGGGGGAGCTTGGCCCCCTGGACCCTCCTGGCTAACGTCTATGATTCTGAGTGTGGTTGCTTATATAACGTTGCTATGGACCTTGACGCAACTCTACGCGGAGTTCGTCATTCATGTTTAGCCTAAGATCATATCCGGTGAAATCCCACTGGATATTTAGAAAACGAGACTTGACGACGTGGCAGTGAATTGCTTTAGGTGCCAGTCAGTTTTGGCGTGGACGTATGAAGCTCAAAGGCATCTCCTAGGTGTCAGGGGACTCGTGCCACGTTTCAAGCCCATTTAAAACTCTGCTTCGCTGTTTGGCAGCATCATTAACTTTGTCCCAGTGGCTGCCACTCAAACAATTTAGATGAAAGGTTTCGTGAAACGTTGTGTCGGTATGATGGTAGTAGAGTAGCGCCTCTCTGGTGCAACTGCGTAAAGAAAGCCTTTTTGGCGCAAAGCAATCAAACGCTAATAGTTGGAACGAAATAGCGAAATGACAAACGCTTCTATTTGCGATTAACTTTTCCCTGAGGCGAGAACACCAGACGCCATTGTAGGTGCTTATTGGCAATAGAACGTTTAACGAAGAGAGTGGGTGCAGCAGTTTTTTGTTAGAAGCAATCTAGTCAATTGTACATTGCATGTGAAAAAGCATTTTGCATGAAGGATCGTTAATTGCGTATAAGGTGTAGTCTCTAAAATGCCAAGTTGAGCAAGAAGCACGTTGCTTATAATTATGCACTTGGATTTAGATCTTTGCAATAAATTCGGAAGCTAAGATCACAAGTTTACAATATTTGCCAGCGATAGGAGACGCTTGCTATAATATCTTGTAAAGACAATTAAGACGTGTGCAGACCCTAGAATCATTACTCGGGGAAAATGCTAGGCTTTGTTTTCGCTTCTCTGCCAAAGTTGCAGTATATATTTTGTCGTGCAATTGTTCGGTAAATGGATTAATGTGGAATCTAGCTCCGCTGGGAGTTGGCACAATGACCAGGCTGGAACAGTCGCCAGAAGCGTTTCGCCAACTTCGGCCTTCGGCCCAAGTGCTGACATTTACAGCATGAGATCGCAATCATTCTTTTCTTAGCTTTATGTTACTGCAGCTGTGAAGCAACGCCATCTTAGAGTTACGCACGTTTGTGTTCGGACACGAAGATAATGTTTTGTGCTCGTCAAGAAAGAAAAAGCAGACTTGAGGCTGAAGCTTTTGTTATAGTCTGGTTTTAAAGCGACATCTTGTATGAAAACTGCTCACAAACGTAAAATGAAGTGTTTCTAAGCGAAGTTGGGTATTTTTTCAAACAATCAATCATGCAAACAGCTTCTCATGTTTTGCTGAAGTAACTGAGTGAATCTTTTTTCCACGAAAGTAGTTTTCGCTTTCGCTCGGACAGGTGACGGTCGAACGAGGTTGCAACTTCTCTGTGGCAGATACGAGAAGCAAGTACCCAAGGGCCGCTCCAAAAGATCAGAGGTTTATTCTTTGCTTGGGTACCATATGCGTCCAGGCGCATTTCATGGGAACAGAACGGGAAAGTCGAAAAGCGCCGTATGTTTCCCATCGCTGTTTTGAAAGTTGCGTTGAAAACTTAACATCGCGCAACGTATGCGGAAAGTCAGCAACAGCGATGTCACACGTTGCTTTCAGTTGCCATTATCCATTTTTTTTCACCACAGATACTCTTTTGAATAAGTTGGCTCCATCTGTGTACGTTGCTGCACGACTAGTTTTTGATGCGTTGCAAATGCTTTAAAGTGAAGTAGGGAATATCATTATGAAGGTTTTTGGCGTCTACAGTTTTTTGTGACCAGCAGTTCCTACAGTGTTTTTAAGATGTGGAAAAAATCATTTGTCACTTCCTCTTTTTGTGTTCGCGGGTCACGTGCTCCTTGTAGCCTGTGAGACATTAGGCGAGCAAAAACAATATTTTCTTAAAACTGCCATTAAATATTACGATTAACGATGAATGTAACAGTACGTTTCACGTGCGATACTGCACTGTTTTTGTCTGAAAAAAAGCAGCGACGGAAGCGAATTTGAAGTTTGTATGCGCACCAGGCCCTGGTGACTGCTTCCAAGAGGTGTTCCTCATAGAATGGATGATAGCTAGTAACCATTGGAAAAATGCAACACAACGAAAATTTTGTGCTTGACTAGTCGATCAACAGCTCAAGCCCCTCCCATACCTGAGATGTGAGTTCGCGTGTGAAAAAACTTCTTATTGATTAACGAACTATCATTTTGACCCAGGTTGTTGCGCCAACGTTGCATACAAACCAGGTTCGCAATTCTTTAAGATTAACTACCATGAACAGCGATTTTTCCAAGCTTGAAGTTCATTTCATGTTTATGCATAGCTGCTTTAAGCTTTGCTTTCTTTTCTGTTCAGAATCACCGGGGCAAAGACGCAATTCGGCAAATTCAGTGCTGGAACACATACCTTCTAAAGCTCTTAATCAAGCTGCTACCACCATCGTGGGGGGCACGGTGTACTCCAGACCACCCGGTAACGGGCGGGAACCACTAACGAACATGGCCATCACGGCCGTTCGTCATCCATCGGGTACGTTTGTTTGTTTTCAGGCCCGTAACCAGCTTGGGATACCAGGGGGAGAGAAGAGTTTTCTGAGGGGCCCAATTTTTAAAAGATATGTCTAATAGTTTTAAACTATGTCCAACACAAACTCTGCGCCCTCCTTAGTTACGGGCCTGTTTATTCTAGTGTTGATGTTTTATTTCTGGGAGCAAGCTCATACGGCGGTAAATGTCTTGCCTATTTTACAGTAAGGACGCTCCACTTGCACGAGTGCCAACGTTTTTAGTTTTATTTTTGTGTGGAGCTTGTCACACTCTGGGTAACAAAGCCAAGGTCTGGAACCGTTTCCCAACAAAGAGACGGTTTCTGTTCCATTGACGTCACTTATTGATACCTTATTTATGAAATTAGTGAATGCGCGTTTGCATGGAAATNCATGTTGTTAGTTCAGACGTATTGTCGAAGACCCTTTTNCCAGCGTTATAGGAGTATTACTTTGCACAACAGCTTCGAATTCTCTCGCAACAAGCGTGTTCTNTGAAACAANCTTGTGGCGTAAGAACATCATGGTCCCGTGTTCACAATTTGGAACGCCACATGCCCGACAGAACTTNCACTGCGTTGTTAAGCAGCTACATGTCTATCGTCATTCTGTTGTGCTCAAACCCACGCGTACGTCTTGGGCTTGTTATCAGCAATTAATTGCGCACGGTATGAGAAATTAAGCTCACGTGGTATCGGAACGCAGGCTCGCAAGTTAATTGCTGCGTCAATTTTGCGGTAACAGCTGAAAACAACTCGTTGGACTCAATTGCGTGGACGAACGAACGAAATGCCTTGGCGTCGACAGTCAACCTGCGACAGCGTGAAGGGATGTTCGACCCGAAAAATGTCGCCGCTATGGACCACGCTGCATTGAGGTTTGTTGATTTCGATCAAGATCGTATGACAAGAACCTGAGCGTTTTGTCTCAGCTTTCCAAGATGTANTTCTTGACGTAAAAAGAACGCTCTTTTTCTTGCGCTAATCCTGTGGCAACTGGTGGTGCGCCTAACTGCTACTTTGTTTTNTGGCATTTAATATTTAATTTCTTATGAGGAATGCTGCCACAAGTCGGCTTTACCTTAAAGCTAATACCGACACTCGGTTGTCTTGTACAATCTCAGAAGGTTTGCTACCTCTTGAAAACGGTATTTCTGCTACAAACATGGTTGAAAGCAGACATCACTTTAATTGTTATCGCTTGAGCCGGACTGGCTGATTCACCATCGTCTCAAAACCTCAAGCAGCCGCCTTGTATTCGCTGATGCCACAATTCGTCACCCACTTAACACTGGCTAATGGCCTGCGATGAATTTGCGGAACCAGGTTTCAAATTCACTGGCAGTGTTGTTCCAGTCTAATTGATGTTTGCTTCCACTTCCAAACTGTAGCTCCAGCTGGAATCCTTCTAACTAAGGGAATGAATCATTGAAGCGTTTCTCTTTTATACCTGCGAAAAAGCCACGTCAACAGAATTGAGGTAGCAATGCTGGTACACTGCGTAGTTGATCTTTGCCACCGTCGGGTCATGCTCCTAGGGCAGGGGTGGGCAATTAATTTGGCGCTGGGGCCACTTTGAGAAGGCCGTGTTTAGCGGAGGGCCGTGTCTTCTAATGCAAATAGAAGCAAGTTGATGAAAATAAAAGCAAGTCTCGGTTCAAGGCAGCCTCAGCACTGACATGTACTGTGATAAATTGAAGGAAATTTCAGATTTGAATATTTTTCCTGAACGTTTCCGTGGGCCACTGAAAACACTGTGGTGGGCCACATGTGGCCCGCGGGCCGCGATTTGCCCA
>JGI24022J15233_10001023_pt1 | contig 21446 bp, 16 predicted proteins | sample Ectturendosymbi2_FD_15233 | JGI IMG/M metagenome (IMG submission 15233) | reverse complement strand
AAAATCATGGTGAAAAAAGTGCTTTCGTATAGGTTTTAGGCGGGGGGGCGATCGCCCCAATCGCCCGCCCCCCTGATCCGTCCCTGGTACCAACGCCCATAGATTTGGCTTCAAATAATCACGAAACTCTCCCCCGCAATTATGAAACCGAACACAAAATCCCCGCAGTATTGGTGTCTGACCATCTAGTTTTTGTGAGCACCAAACGTTGTGCTACCTAAAAGTTACAGGAAAGCACATGACCAAGGCACAAGAATCTACTGACAAAGTAAATGTTTAAAATGCATATGGCAAGATGTCATGCTCTCCCTGGTCAAGATACGCAACAGAAGTTTTTTATATTGCACACCATTTGCATTTGCAGTTAAATGCACAATAGGCCCAGAGTTTGAAATTTCTGCGTGAGTGCGAAATCCATGACGTCAAAACCTGCAAGTTTTTTAAGTTTTCTTTTACATATTTATCCGAAATAATTCAATAATTTTCAGAATATTGTCTTAGTACTTGTTAACAAAGAACTGCTCAATCAAAAAATGAAAATTAGCAGGAGTGCCGGACTCCTGACCAGAATTGCAGGGGTGCGGACGACTGCACTCCCGCACTTGGAGCCTTTGAAAAGCAGAGTTGGGGAACTTGTTTTTTTTCGGCCAAATTGTAAAAATTTGCCCGGTTTCAGAAGTTCTCTGGCCGAAAATATTTTGGTTGGCCTTTGAGTATATTTAAAAGTTTGGCCAACTTTGCATGTGATACCCCATTCCAGAATTCAAAAATTAGAAATGTTCAAAGAAACATTGGTTGGAAGTGGTTTGGTTTAACGACTATGAAGTCGCGGAGTACTCTAGTAGGCCAGCTTGGATTGGATTCAGAAATCAAAATCTGGTCAGTCAAGCAATATTAACTTTTTAAATTGTGTAAACGAAAATATTTATGTGCAAAAATAAATAAAAACCACTTTGTTCTTGAGCACGAAGCTTCGGCCGTTTATGAGAGTTCCCCTGACCATTGCGCTGATGCAGCAGATTCTACTTAATTGAGCCACCAGGTAATCGGATCAGTTGTTTTGTGGGTCGAATTGTGGGGAACCCCAGCCAATCAAATCATGCTCTAGTCGTTTACTGTAGTAAGGCATGTATCGCAAAAACGATATTTTGGACCAATTTGTAGAAAAATACTGTACAATCTTACAACACAGAAGTAAATGGCATGCTTGGACGCAAGTCTAATCAGCAAGCAAGAAGCGCATTATGGGATTGAAGATTTATTTTATGGAAGTAAGCAACGAAGAGCGTACTGCTCTTCTCATAACCTGGTCAGCTTTAGTTCAGATGCAAGCGGTAAAAAAATGCAACAAACCACACTTCATAAATACTTCAAATAGTAAATATTAACGTGTGCATGTTTCTTAAGTATACATCTTTGCTCACTTACGTAAACACCATGATGCCATTTCTTGCTAACTGCGGGTAGCAGCACGAGTCACTTAACCGAGCCAAAAAGCGCTCGCGCCTATATGCCCCAATTAGTGCAATAGACTGTGTTTGAAAAACTTCAAATGAAAAGCTGCTTATAACTGTGTTTGGATGAAACACTGGCTCCAACCCATCACTCTAATCCAACATCGCTACAAAGTACCTCCCACTTCATAAGATACCCAATATAATCTTGCGCGAGAAGCGAAAAACAGTTGCATGTGCCGAAAAAAGCAAAAAAAGAAATTCGTATTATGAAAGAATTACATATGCCGCATAAAGCTAAAAGAGAATTATAAAGCTAAAAGAGAATTATAAAGCTAAAAGAGAATTGCAAATGAATCTATTTTAATAAGATTCAGGACTGAGGATACGTGAAATCGATTTCCTATTTAAAAAATTTGTTGAATGATTCGACTGCGTCACCTTGATTGATACCATTTACTTGATCACAGATATCTGCAAATCTGAATCATCGCAAAGTCATTAAAGCAGAACCCAGTCGGCTGATTCCTCAAAAGCTTGCAGCTAACCTATATAGCAGGGGTTACCAACGTGGTGCCCGCTGGCATCAAGTCGCCCGCACGGACCACGTGGGTCGTCCGCGGGCCTGTTCTGATGATAGTATTGAACATGATCAGTGTCTTCACATAGATAATAATTACAATTACGACTCTTATTGATGATAACATCATCAAAGATGAATTGCGAAAAATGTTTATTTCAGAAAGAGAACTGTATATCAAACTGGTAGCCCTTTGCATTAATCGGTATGCAAGAAGTACCTCTCAGTTTCAAAAATGTTGGTGACCCCTGCTATACAGCTTTCAACTGCCATAAGCCAAAAAAAGAATTGCGTAAGGCGATCAAGGCGAAGGAGAGTTGCACATGCAAAAAAGAGAAAATAGCGGAAAAGTATTGCGTGTACGAAAAAGGCAAAAAAGGGAATTGCATCTGCCAAAAAACGAAAAAACAAATGCTTACGCCGAAAACGGCGAAACAAGAGTTACATTTGCCAAATATGAGAAAAAATGCAAATGCTGTGAAAGAAGAAAAAAGAATTGCATGTGCCGAAATCGTGATGTTACTTTTTGACACACCACCAGTAGCTGAAAAAGTTTTCCGGTTTGTAAAACAAAACATCGTTAACCTAAAAATCACAGATCCTAAGAATGAAGGTTTTCTAAATTGGAATGTTCGAGCAAACATTCAATGTTAAAAAACCCATGCACCCGCGACCCGCATAGTGAAGAAGATCACTACACGTCAGCCAAAAATGAGCCATATAACTATGCGATCGTTTTTCGCCCCTCATTAAACATACAAGTGTAACACGCCTTAGTCACTACAAAAAACTGGAATAAAATTGGAAAGACTCTTTTCAAAATGTAAAACTTTTTCAACACTTATCGCATGATGATAGCTTGTAAGCAAATCAAAAACTGTACCAATGCGGAAATCGCACAGCAGCTTGTTTTCCAAGAGCCTCTTCCGATTTACGAAATATTCAGTAATTCAGACAAATCCAAAGAAAAAGCTTGCTCTTAGAAATGGCAAGCTATCTCTTGCGTAGCACCCTAAAGACTGTGAAATGTTTTTGTTTGTATTGTAATGAAAGTGAATATTGTTTTAAAAATTACTTTCAAGTGCTGTTGAAAACGGCCGTTTTTCGTGCGTTCCCACACACCTTTTTTTAGCATGACACCTCTGTGAAATCAATTGAACAGTGATTTTATCTACACGATAGGTGGCTAAGAGCCGATAACAGGTAAGTGAAATTAAACTTTTTTCACGGCGATAGCGATCGACTATTATATACACACCCATGAATCGCTTAAGCATGGTGAAGACTATGACTAGGGAAAGACTATGAAGGAAGACTATGACTTCTGCTAAAATTTTGAACTTCTAAACGAGTGCTTTTATAACACGCGTACGGCAAATCGCAATGCCCACTCTACCAGCCATTATAACCTACAGTTCCATGTCAGAGAAAAAAGGGAAGCTGAGAAATTAAGTTGTGACACTCATATTGCCGTGAGGAAATGTGCTAAACAACTCGTGGAGGCATCACTAATGGCGCTGGCTGAAAATTCGGTCATTTTTCTAGTGCAGGCGAAGTATCAAGAGTTGCAATAGGTGATGAAGTTTCTAAGAACGTTATCCAACCAGGCACGGGAACCGACATTTGCTACGTACATTCGAACTCGGTTTTACCTATCGGGTTTTGTGGCTTCCGTTTTTATTGCACCTTGCACGACACAGCAAGGAAGTAAACATTCAACCGTGTAAAGAATTTTCGTTTTTTCTTAATTTGAAAGACGTGCATTGTCTAGACCAGGGGTTGTTAAGCTGGAGTCCTCGGACCTAAAGTGGTCGGTGGGTGAGTCTCAGAGGTCCGTGAAGTAATATATAAAATATAAAGGAAAGCCTTAGTAAATAAACCGCATTTGCTATTCATTAGATTAATAGCACATAAATTTCGTTTTCAGTATTGATTCATTTATTGTGCAATCTCCAATTTTCGTTTTGGCGTAGACACGTTTTTTTCAGGTCAGGCCACTAGGAATAAGAGGTCCGCGCAAAGCAAAAAAATATTTGGGAGTCCGTGTTAAAAGTGTATAATCACGCGCGGTCTGCACAAAATCAATTATGAAAACAGTGGCGTACGCAGAAAATTTTCATGGGGGAGTTTCATTCAGTGGCAAATGGTGGTCATTGGTATTTGGTATGCGCTGTTTGTGACGTCACAATTTGACGTCATATTCATGTTTTCAAGTGAAGCTTGTTGACATAATAGGCATATTCTTCTACACGTACTCCTCTTATTTTCGTAAAAATTTAAGGCCTATGCACTCCCCTTATAATAAAGTTTTTGTAAAATATCAAGCTCAAGGGGGGGTTTCAACCCCAACCCCCCCTTGCGTATGCCCTTGCATGAAAATATGACTTTGCTATCGCATATACGGTTTTCATCTTGGTTTGGGAACCAAGGAATAAATGTTGGTCACGAAAAACGATTTTGTATGCATGGTGTCATTTTAATTATGGTTTCAAAAACTTTTCCGCGGTCTCATTGTCGGCCTTAATCAATGCGCTTTAGCCCTGTATCTTCACAGAAGATACACGTACTGGTCGGGCCGTCCGGTATGCCTAACATGAACAAATAAATTTGTTGATTTCTCTACAAATTGGTCAAAGCCTAAATAATGGATAAAAGCAATTTGTTGGAAGGGAAGCAAAATATACCATGAAAAATGTAAGGCTACCTGCACATTCAACATAATAGTGCGAGACTTAAAATCGCCGAATCTCTAAACCAGAGATGGGCAAATAGCGGGCCTCGGGCCAAATGTGGCCCGCAGAAGAATTCAGGAACACCCTGAAATCTGGCATTTCCTCCAACTTATCACAGTAAATGTTAGTGCTGAGGCTGACTAAACCGAGACTTGCTTCTACTTCCATAAGAAGGCACAGCCTTCTCAAAGTGGCCCCCGAGCAAAATCAATTGCCCACCCCTGCTCTAAACGAATCTTTTAACTGATAAATGTAGGATAGGGCCACCTTGTTTTCTTTGTATACACTTTTGATCAAGAAGAACAAAACAGAAAAGGAGGAGTACAACTTCACATCGCGCATATACTTAACTTTACTTTTTGTGGCAACCAGTACAACAACCGCACAGAATTAATTACTTCACGAAGTATTCACAACACAAAAACAGCAGTTTTGCGGGAAAACAAAAACGTGCATTAACCATATCCGCACCTGAAGGGGGAGGAGGGGGTAGAAGACAGGCAGTTTTGACTGGACCTTGTCTCATCGAAAATACTTCTTGTGCTTCGCCAGTCGCCTGCAGCAAATTCAAGAAGTTACAGAAAACCGAACTGTAAGATGTCGAAGGGAGACGAAACACACAATTGCGAAAGAAACTGTTGATGCCTCTCTGGAAATTGTTTGAAAGCTGACATGTTACTTGCGCTTTATATAAGAGAGCCTCCTCAGCTATATCATTACTTTTAAAGTTTGCAGCGCAGCTATATAAAACGTAATCAGCCACTAAGAAACATGACCACTGTATTATGGATGCATCAACACGGAAGGGGCGCTTGTCATGGTTAGTTAAAAAAAACAAAAAACTATCCTGTTTCAAAGATATACCGTGTCAGTGAATGAGGCGAACTTGATGAAATATCGGCTGAATAGGCGACTAATACACGCTGGTACAACAAATGTAACGGTGTATTTGGTGCTCAAGAATCTGTAAGTGCAGCAGTCAATTGACACAGCATGCGAGTTAGATAAAAGCCCTCGTTGCCAAACAACCAGTTAATCCAGCAGTCAAATAAATGTGCAAGATCATTTGAATTTAACATTAAGTTCGGTTGCAATGCACTTGCCAAAATTACATTAATGGAGGATGAAGCTCTATGACACTCACTGGTATGACAAGTGCGAAACTACATGGAAGTTTAAACTTTTCCCGAATGAGAAAATGGAAACTTTCACTCATATACAAAAGTTGTTAAACTAAGCTGTCCACTTCTTAACAGCAAACTCACCAACAAATTCCACATTTGTATTCCATTGGAATAACCGAAAACCAACAATGTTGGGGAATTTCCAACCTTGTCCAACTCTTCATAACCAGATACATCGGTGTAGCAGAAAAACCTTACCCATACTATCACTTCCTTCTGATCAGGTGGAGAAGAGTGAGAGTAGGACTGCATACAAATGAGGAATCACTGGCAAATGACACCAACTAATATGTGCGGAAAAATGTGCGACAATACATTCAAATGCACTAGGATCCAGGGATACCTTTTTGAATACAACCAAATAGTTTGATATTGTCACACTTGGAATAATCCATGTTGGTGATTTCAATGGTAATTATTAAAATCCACCTTGAGTTACCATCATTTTCAAAAGTTTTAGATGAAGCATTGTTGCAACAAGCTGCAAATTGGTTTCATCAACCACTTTAAACTGCATGAATAAAGCTTTGAAAAGATCACAAAAACAATGCAATAAAAGTTCATGTTCAGAAGTCATACCAAAATTTTTTCAACAGGTATTGTACCAAAACAAAATTTGAAATTGCTTTGTCAGCTTTCATGAGTTTTGATAAATGAAAGAACTATTACACTACTCATGTAACCATAACATGATGAAGAAAAATAGAAGAAATTATTATACTACTCACATAAACAATACATATTTAGAAAATACTAAAACTTTGGCATGTTTAGAAGCTCAAGCATTGAAGTTTAAAAAACAACAAACTACCTGTGTTAGATCTTGAAAAAAGGTGTAGACACTTTGCATGTAAGACTTGTTACTGAAAAACAATCAATAAAACTTAGATTGGAATCAAGCCACAAAACAACACCATGTCTTGGATGGAACCACAGTAGAAAACTACTAATGTATGTACAACATTTTTAATCATTGAAAACTCCGTTGCAAGCATTCCACTCACAAATCACAAAAAAATTTGAAGTACAACCAAAACCTGTCGTATAACTGCTGCAAAAATGCACTTTCATAATATAAAACTAAAATGTTCTAGTGGAGACCATGGTTGCACATGTTCAGAAATATGTAGGTGTTAAGGGTAAACTTTCAATTTACCCTGTTTTTAAATTAGCACATAAGAGGTAACCAAATTATCTGAATCTTCATCAGCACTAAAATTACAAGTGTCACATCAAGCATCTTTCAGAAACAAAAAGTAAATGGTTTCTTCCATTGCAAAAGATTAATTGATATTTTTATGCTGGCTTTTAACAATACTGTCAGGAAAGTATGCAAGCAAATGGAACTACAAACTAGTTAGTATTCTGCACTTACTTGACTTTCTCCGGCAACACAGTTCTACCTCCACTACTATCCAATCTATGCCGGCCTCCCATCTTGTCAGTGCCAGCAGCAGATGCTGGCATCCTTATCGTTTAAGATTGACAGAAGCAAGTATTCAGAACATCATGTTACTTCTTTAGACAAACACAGGAAAACAAGGAAAATCTAAAAAAGTAACATAATCGCAACAGAAACAAACAAACATTAACCAAGCCATTAGTACTTATACTTCCAAATATGTTACAGTTTTGCCTTTTTTTGTATGGACCACATAGATCGATTTCTTAAAAATAGTTTTGCAAAATAGATAAACCTGTCCAAATTAACAGGACTACATGTTCTCTATGCAAACAAGTACACAAGCTGAATACTGCCAAGAGATGGCAATCTGATTATATGTTACAAACTCTTTTTTCATGCAGTGGTAGTGAATATTGCTATCTCTGAAAAACAAGCTTGTGACAGAAATTTGTTGAATGAATAAGAGTAAAGCTTGTATACATGGATAAAAACGTGTACACACTTTACACAAGATTTTCTTGTTTATTTTGAGAACAGAATGTATGCATTTGTTAGATGAAGTTTCATTCACTCACTTGACAAAGCTCATTCACAAACAAATACAAATTTGAGGTCCATATGATTAACTTAGTTGGTTTGAGAAATTCAGCCCTGTATCTAAAGATTACCACAAAAACATCCTGTGCGAACTGCATAAATTTAACCATGTGCACTAAAAATAAAGAATAGGGTAATTTGAAACTAGTTAAAAATCTTACCAAAGAGGCCAGCAGGCTTAACCATGCCCGTCATTCAGTTTGTTTCAGCAGTTTCACAGGGTAGTGGTGCAGGAGCTGGGGGTGCAAGTGCACCCCAAGAAGGTTTGATTTGTCAAAAATTTGGGCAAAATCTTAAAAACTTTAGGCAAAGAAGCTTTGACATTTTTAACAACATTAATGAAATTATAATTCCTTGCTATTGAGTGTTTATATAAAAGTTTATGTCATAACCAACAAACTGTTTCTAGTAACTTCATATTTTAGTTTGTGAGAGTTATGTGTAACTGACTAATTTGAAGCTATTGGCAAAACAAGGCATTTCATTAATGCGCTTTATTAATTATATGCTGAGGGAATCAAGCATACTGTAAGCTACCTACTTCATATTAGTAGAGTCCACACCAGGCAAGTACAGAAAAGCTTTTCTTTTTAATTTTAACTACAGTGTTTAGAAGAACACATTTTACCATCAGAGTTTGCTGCATGTTATAAAGGTTTTCTGTTATGAACGTGTTCTGTTATGAACGTGTTCTGTTATGAACGTGTTCTGTTATGAACGTGTTCTGTTATGAACGTGTTCTGTTATGAACGTGTTCCGTTATGAACGTGGTCCGTTATGAACGTGGTCCGTTATGAACGTGGTCCGTTATGAACGTGGTCCGTTATGAACGTGGTCCGTTATGAACGTGGTCCGTTATGAAAGTGGTCTGTTATGAACACGTCTGCTTTGAATGGACACCCACTGCAACACATGAAACCTATTAAGGTGACTCAAGTACACAACGCTTTAACCAGCAAAAATCGCAATACTATCAGCAGAACAAATCACAGTTAAGTCCAGCAACAAGAACAACACTCTTCGCTCTAATCAAGATACAGAACTGAGAAAGGCATGTTTGACCCAAGCTGCAATATGGACGTTCAAATACCAACCAGCCTGTGCAATTACGGCAGCAACCAGCATCTCAGCAATTAAGATGGCAAGACAACAACACAAGCACATACAAAATCTCCACAATCTCCCCCATCCAAAATCAAACAGCATTTGAAACAATAACAATCAGGTTATTTTCATCTGCAAGCAGAATAGCACAGCAATATCAATACGCATTACTCCTTGAAAGCCATGAGTTTTGACTGTAGTCGGAAAACCTTATTGAATCAATAGGAACTTTCTGGCCTACAAAGTGAGTTGCAAACAAAATTATCTTTTGAGATTTCAAATTGTTTTGTTTTTTTTTCAAACTAGCATTAATGTAAGCAACATCCCAACAATCTTGAATAACTCTTAGATGTTTCGGAGGAACCTTTTATGGTGAAATGCTTGACGCTTATCAGCAGAGTTGTTAAGAGATTTTTTGCAACCAAGGTTCTGTGGAAATGTGTTGCTTTTCAGGCATTAACATCAACGGAACAAACTCATTTTTAACACAACAGAAAGCAACGAAGTACATCAAGTGCAGAGATGGTACTCTGTCTTAACGCTTTTTTCACGTTGTTTTCTTTAGTTGATTTATTCCTTTCTTTGAGGTCCTTGCGGGTGAAGTTTGGTGTGATTGCATTGCTTTTTCATTCATTCATTCATAATTCAATTTCATAACCACTTTTCCACTGGGGTAAGGTCGCAGGGGCAGCACCCTTTGGATTCAAAATACCTTATAGTTTTCAGTAACTTTAAGTTCATCTGAGGTAAGTTTAAAGGTTCCAGTGAATGCAATTATTTGAGAAAGATGCAATTTCACGGTTTCAATTGTTGCAGTTGGTGTTGTGGTATATTCACTTCAGTCTTGCATTTGTTTGCTTCCTCTGCCCTTGTTTCAGACTTGCAACATTTCACCTGTTAGCATTGCTTGCAAATTCAAGGACAGACAATACATAGTGTTACATCAGGGATGAGGAACCTATTTACTATCACGGGCCGCAGGAATGGTTGAACATTAGTGGCAGGCTGCAAAAATGAATTAATCTCAAATTGAACCTTTGCTTCCCAAAGGAAAACAACGAGAGAAAACTATGATAAGTGAGACTTCTCTTGACTTGCTGCCTACATGTCTGCTTATCATGGATTTTCATTTTGGTGCAGTGTTGTGTTGTAACTTGGCTTTAACCAAAAATTCTAATGCAGGTCATATTGGAGGTTCACATGGGCTGCAGGTACCCCACCCCAGTGTTACATGAAATTGATTTCCTATTAAAAATTTTCTGATCAATTCTAAGCTTACACCCATTGTGGAGAGTACTTACTGTTCAAAGTTTTGAGCATTTCAGGTCAGATCTACCACTGTCTGCAGCTTTCAGTGTTTTCAAAGCTAGGGTGACTTCGGCTTCATTGCCTTTTCCTCCCACAAATGCACCTCCTATGTGCCCAATGGTATGGAAGTGACTGGGTTCAAAAGGTCTTTGGAATACTCTCCCCATATGCCAAGAACACCCACCTGATTGCTGAGTAAGACACCACAGGTCTTTGATGGGTCTGGCAATATTAGATTTTTTGCTGTGGAGACACCAAATGGTGTGCTTTGTTGGCTTGCCAGTAATTTGAGTCTAAGTCAGTGTGGTCCAACTATAGGCCCTCAGGCCTCGTGTGACCCGTGGACTGAATTTTTAATGCCCGCATACTCTCTACATTAATTTAATATTGCATGTGTGTGCTATAGTAGGAAGTTATAGTTTTAGTAGGAAGAGCAGTAACCTGCTCCTTTGGCCCTTTCCAGTGGTAAGGGTAAAGCTGTGATTGCCAACCATCTCCATGATCATGTGGACCATGTGTCTATCAGGCAGCCACCGCAGCAGCTTACAAGTGAGGCCACAGTGCCATACAGTCCCGTAGGCTGCTGTTAGTTCGACAAACACAACTCCGGCCTTCTTTCTAGCTGAAAAGCTATCCTCGATGTCCTGTGTCAACAGGGTGACCTGGTCTACGGCCAACCTCCCGTGTCGGAAGCCCGGTCAATGATTGTTTCGACACGAGCGTAGATGAGTCTCTTGAGGATTTTAAAGGGGACACACAGCAGAGATATAGGACGATAGCTCTTTGGATCCACCAATGGCTTCTCTGGCTTAGGCATCGCAACTACTACTGCTCTTCTCTAGATCTTTGGAATTTTGAGTTGGCGCATGCAGGAATTGAGGAAGTCGCAGAACCAAGATTTGAGAGCCGACCCGGCATGGAGTACAAATTCCGGGAAGATAGAATCCAATCCCGGAGACTTTCCTGACTTCAGGTGTCTGAGGGCAGCAGCAAACTCTTCCGGCCTTAAGGTTCGGAGATACTGTCACCCTCAGGTGTTAGAATCTTCCATAGGTCAGACAGCTGTTTGTTGATGAGCCTGCGGTCTTGTGCGCCCCATTCTTCACAAGTTGCGAGGCGATGGAATTTGCCGAGACGAGGCACAGGTGAGAGGACCGTCCAGACCTGCCAGTAAATTTGTTGATTGTTCTCAACACCTTGCAGCTAGAGTGCAAAAAGTCGATGGATTTGACAGTTTCTTCCCATCGCTCCTGCTTCTTCTGTTGTAGTCAAGAGAGTAGGATGAGGTGGCTCTGTCAGAGGCAGTCCCCGCTGGGGCTCAGATAAAGGAGTGATAGAAGGTCTGGCACTCTTTGTCTCAGCATGGCACATAGTTCTTCCGACGGCCACGTGGGATATTGTTTAGCCGCAGAAAGTAGGCTCTCGCAAAAATTCTGGTACGCCCTCTCAATATCTGGTGTGTCCGGAGGTGGCAATCTCTCGACGGATTCACCTGTGAGAAGGCAAAAGCACTTTCAATGGCCTTGCGAAAGTTCCAACGCTTCACCGGATTGCTGTGGGCAGGAACCTTGAATCTTGGTGCCATTATGAGGGAGGGCCGACATTGTGACCACAGGAACTTTCCTAGGACATGTCTGTCCAGCAGTTGGCTGTTCTGGCTGAAACTCGTGAAGGCCAAGTCTGGGTTGGTGCCAACATTCCAATGGCGAGAAAAGAAACTGGCTGTTTCCTTGGGGTTGTACAACAGTCCAAGGTTGTTGGATGTCGCCCAGGAGTCCAGGCTCTCACCGTCCAGGGATGTTATGTTGTAACCCCAGTTGACATTCTGGCAATTGTAGTCGCAAACGTATAGACTGGGGTGTGGGAACGTCAGGATGGTCGTTGGAGTGAGTCGCGAGTATGGAGGTTTGTAGACGTTGAAGATCTTGCAACCTGCGACGTCTACGCACACCCAATCAGTCTCTGATTGATCTTGAGACTGATCGACCAGTGACTATTTTAAAACTCGAGGACAAACGTGGCAAGGCCATGATTCCTGCTCAGGATTGACCCAGCTAGTTTGAAGTTGGGAATCACTAGCTTGCCTGCAGTTATGCAGTGGGTCTCCTGTAGGACGGTGATGAAAGCCTTGGTTGCTTTGAATAGCTGCCACTCTACCTCTGGATTTGCATACTAGGCACCATTTTGCTAATCACACTGTCCATACTCCAGTAGGCCAGTATCGTTCCCAATGTGTGCATTAAGTCTCCCAAAAGAATCATGAATTCGTTTGCATCAACCCTTTGCAAGGCATCACTGATTTCTTTCAGAAATTCCAGGTGATCTGCACTTAAGTTTTGAGTGTATACCTGTAACAAACACCCAACAGCTTGTACCTGAACATGTACACCCCTTCCTCCTAATGGGAGGGCAACAACATCCAAGGAATATTGTTTAGCTTTCTTGGCCAGTGTGTGCACTTTTCCCATGGGTGAAGTGACGTTGCAGTATTCAATTAGTACCCTATGGCAATTTCATGTACGACTTTCAAGTCTCCCAGAATAAAAGCACTCTTGGGCTATCCCTATTTTCCTCACCAGAGGCATATAGTGGGCACAACTTGGGTGGATTGCTTGAACTGTTTAGCTTGGATGTGAACAGGATGAGAAAAAAAGTAAAACAAAATTTTATCAACTTGCAGTCACATGGATAGCAAAAGCAAAAAGGCAAGCAGCCAGCCCACTTTGTCTACTGAAGAAACATCCACTGTCTAATTGGTGTTGCTAATTGTTGATCAGTGTCACAATGGTTGCAAAATATGAAGCCGCTCATGCCATTACTTCCTTTGTAATCACTCAAGTGATTGTCTAACACTCATCCCAAATACATTTAAAAGTCACCTCACTTTGTATTTTGTCTTTTTGTGTTGATCATGGTTTGCAGCTTACCATGGTGTAATATAGGCATTTTGAAAATTTTTATCAAAAAACTTAGCTCCATTTACATGCCACCACAGTTAAGTCTCTTCTGTTGACCCTGTACCTAGAATCCAGCAGCTTCAAAATACGTGGCAGGATTTTTTCACCAACTTTTATTCTTTCAGTACAACATTGGTAGCACTTCTAAGACTTAGATAGCAAAGCTAAGCAACATGGTTAAATAATATATGTAAATATTACCTCAAAAATAATTAACATACATTCATTGACTTAATGTCATGAAAAAAACAAAATTTAAATAAAACAACCCCTTTATTCTACATTTTCCATTTCTATGACGGGTGATAAAGTTCATCACTTTGTAAAGGATAGCATTACTGTAATACATAGCATATAAGCAAACCATCTTTTGTTTGAGAGCTTATAAATACATAAGACACACGATCTGATTAAAACTTAAAACATCACAAAATTTGCAATTGGGTATTTAGAAGGGGCAAAACAATATGGGAAATATACCTGATGAAATGCACTTTAACTAAACCCCTCTGTCATGAAATATATTACTCATATTTCTGTGGCATACTTTTACTGAAAATAACACAAGGAAAATAAAAAGCAATGCACTTCAAATCAATCAGATATAGTACCACTGCATAACCTGAATGGAACACATCATATATTGTTAAAATATTTCACAGTTTTTATAATTCAAATAAATAACAAAACAACAGTTTGTTACATTTATACAACTGTGACAAATGCTGTTCAACAATGGTTTGTATACATGCTTGGCATTTACGACAAAAATACATCCTGGCATACACTTGTATGCTGCACTATTCATAATATCAGAACATCATTCACCACAGTATGACAACACAGCCTAAAACAACATAACATGATAAACACCATCAATGCAACTAAAGCATTAAGATGTCTAAAAGTTGTCAGAAACTCATAAATATGGCAATTGAAGGGAATACATTATCACATTAAAGCATTATATGCTTATATATTAAATATACAATTATACAGTACGTTAGCATGCCCAAAGGTGTAGTGTCATGCGTCAATAAACACTTTGAGCTGGTTATAGGTTTCAAATTCTTGCGACCTATGTTTTGAGCCCAAATCCACATCTAAATATTTAGATATCTTTGCTAGCAATAATTTTTGCAAACATCTACAAATCTTACGCTACAGCCTTTGACAAAGCTGTTACAACCAATGTTGCACATTCATTTTAAGTTCAGTTGTGCTTAGAGTGTGTTGAGGTGTTTCTACAAATATACACACTTAGATACATTGCTACCTCAGCTTGCAGTGGCATGAAACAGAGGCTAGAGATTCTAAACAAAAATCTCTGGTTTAATGCCTTTAAAGTACGTTTACTTTTAACAGCTCATAAAAATACCTTTAACAACCACTGACCACACTCAAAAATGCATGTTAACAATGACGGAGTCTTGAACTTGGTCCCAGACTAAAGATGCACTTTTATGAATCTCAGTCTTTAAGGTGTTGTCTTGACCTCAGTCTAAAAGGCTGCAGGTCAAGATTTAGAACAGGGCTGGGGAACCTGCGGCATGCGGGCCAAATGCGACTTGCATGAACATTTGATATGGCCCACATCAGAAATTTTGTTACCCAAGTTAGAGTATAACATCATGTTGAAACGAAGCTCCATGACAAGCAGATACTCAGACAATAAATCAAGAAAAGTCCCTTTTTCTAATAGTTAAAGGCTGTTTGTTTTTCGCTGAAACATCAATTTTGCTGAGATGTTTTGATCACTGAAACATTTTGGTCATTTGTCTCACAGTTGTATTAAAACTTGCTATAACAGTGTTTTTTAGCCTATATTTTTAAGCATTCTGACCAAAATGACTTAATTTCTTTCAGTCATTTGAAAAACGTTTCGGTCTATGACAGAAAAAAGCAGGTTAAAGGTATACAATTTTAGGATAAAACTGATTTTGCTACCCTGCAGAGATAATGCACAATTCATGCAACCCATGACAGTAAATAGGTTCCCCACTTCTGATCTAGAACTTCTTTTAACTTTAAATGCTCTGTCAACATAGCCTAGCAAAGCTTTTGTAATTTAATATGTTCACTGTTTGTTATATCTTCAAAAAAACTAAAAGACGTGGTAAAATCAGCTTGTAAGCATTAGTGTTCGTTTGATAAAATTGCATAAAATTTAGAAAAGCTGACAAATTGTTTGGTCTCAAGTCTTAGCCTTCAATCTTCACGTATCAAAGTCTTGGTCTCAAAATTTTAACCAGTCTTGGATGTTATGGTTACATGTAAAACAATGCAACCAGAAAGAAAATTTTTAATGAAATGTTGTAGCTAATAAATATTGCAATTCATGAGAATGATGCTTGAACATGTGAATGGTTTGTGCTTGAAACTTAATGAGCAATCTACAAAAAATACATGGTTCTACTCTATATTTGCTTATTCATATGAGCTGAGCCAGAAGCTTCATCAACTATAAAGGTTGGATGAACGCAAGAGTCTTTTACAATGACCTTATATGATACATTTGTGCAAGTATAAACATCTTTGTCTCTGAATAATATAGACAGTAGTAGTTCTAATTGCACTCTGCAGATTACTGATACATGTAATGTGTTACATTACCTTTCCATGGTACTAGCCTTAGCCTACACCTAACCAGTATGGATTAGGAAGCTAGGACAGTAAAACAAAACAAGTCATATGATATTATGTACAATACAAATTATAACTTTAGATAACTGTGGCCAACTTGTGAAATGAAACATTTGTCTGTAGTGAAATGGACAAAAGCTATATTACTTGCAGCTGTTTATCATAAACATCTTCTTCATGCATACATGAAGGCATGTTTAGCCTAGAATATTTAACTGCTGGAATCATTGACACTAATTGTTTAACAAGTTAACTCTTCCCTTAAAATAAAGTGAAGAGCAAAGAGTTTAGGAAACAGAATTAATAATAAAGATCCAAGTTTTAAACTATTAATGACTGATTCTATCTGAATAAGTTTCAGGATTTGCTGATAAGATGATAGTGGCTTAAGCTTTTAGCTTGAAGTGTTAAAGACCACTGACATGTGCAAATATAGCAGGTGTGAAGAATGTAAAGTCATTTGTGATTNAANTGTAGTAGTTTGCGATTAGCACATACATAACAGATCTACCATGATCAATGATCATACTTGACTAATGGAGGAACGATTAGAGGTCTTATTAAAGGAATATTCATTACAATGGATATGCCAAGGCTATCAAAGTCAGGAAAATGCTAGGAGAATCCTTCATGACGGACTGAAAAAAAATCCACATTATATGGGGTAAGATGAGAAACTTGTGTTGCAACCTCTCCAGTGGTGTTGCGTTGAATGTGTGATTCACCACGAACGGGATGTGCACGAAGAACAACAATATGTATACATGGCACAAACAAGCAATAATAGAGTGATCATGGCATGTGAACTCTATTATTGCTTGCTGCCACAGTGCGAAGCTTTGCGCATATGCCGCTTGGGCTTTTCCGATCGCAACACTTAACAACAATAACAAAAAATTTAAATAGGTCATATGAAAGAATTCTTTAATGTACAAAACATTATATGCTTATCCCCAAAATCAAAGCCTACATTTCTAAGGTATGTCACCTTATACAGATCAATAGCAATGCAATTCACATGCCATAGGGTTTTTTCCGCTAGTTTTTTAGAAACCATCATTTTAATGAACACATAGAGAATACGTCAAATACTTAAACAATAGACAAGAATGGTGGCAACATTGTACATGGCAAGTTTTATGAACTGATTTCAGAATGTAAAACCATCTAATCAAGACTGAACCAATCAGTCCAAAATAGAGGGAAAATGGGCTAGAAAGTCTTTTCCAAACTAATGCTCAAAGGACAAAACAAGCCATTAAAGTTGTGGACACTGCTCACCTTATTAATCGAAAATGTTATTATTGGGAACATCAAATATAGGCTAAAACAAAGACATTCCAAATCACACAAGAAATAACTGCTTTCACCTCTACTCCCAAAACAAAAAATGAAGATGTTAACTTTGAAAACATAACACAAGATGAAATCGCATCAAGTGGAAAAAGCTATCCTTGGATCAGGAGGACCAATATACTGTAGATGGACACAAACATTTTTAAAAATGCAATGGTCAATATCTTGTGGATCTTGCTCATATAAATTGGTTAATGAAACAGCAACTTTAGTCAAATGCCTTTCAACAGACATTTTACTCACACCTATTTTCTTTGCATGTAAGCTTGTAAGACGTGTAATGCTTCAAGGCAAAAAAATGATGCTAACCTCATAATCTCATCATGGGCAATGACCTCAGTATAATTCCTGAACTCACAATATTCTTTGAAGCTGAGTTGTGCGCAAATGTGCCAATGTCATATATCATTTAGATGTGCATTATGTCATGGCAATATGAATCATTTGCTTATACTTTCACACTTATTCATTCAACTCACATAATAACCAACCTCTTTTTCATGTACTCTTCACCTCATTACATTATTTTTTGTGCTTAAGCGTTTATAACATGTTGCATTATGTGAAATCTCTGACTGGCTAATAAGATTACCACCCCTGTCTCTCAATCTTCATCCATGTTTACTGTGTCCCCTGCTGACTATATGTGTAAGTTGTGACTATGGTACTTCATCATGGTGAATGAATAACTGTGTTACTTCTTCATTGTCTTCATTGTTTTGCTTTTTATCATGCACCTCCTCCATAATGCCAGCGGATGCTACATGGTTTTCCCATCTCATAAACTGCATTAGCACTTATTTCTCTCTTTACATGCAGGTAGTGTTTATTTTACTGGCGATATTCTGGCGGCAACAGATAAGCTGGAGCTATTGTGCTGGCAGTCAAAGATTCGATCTCTTGGTATGACGCAATACCAACACTTTGTCAGGAAAACACTGTCCTGCTCGTGGTGTAATGGTTATGTGTTACGGCTGCTGTGCCAATGGTTTTCGTTTGACTCTCACCTTGCAGACTTTCGTTTTTTTCTTTGCTTTTTCTCAGGCTCTGCTAAGGTATTATGTTTAGGGGTTAGTGTTGTTAGGTTGGGGTTGGGTTAGGATTAGCGTTCAAAGGTTATAATTAGGGTTAGGTTAGCATTAGCATTAGCTTAGTGATAGGTTAGGGTTAGGTTAGTGTTGGCTTAGCATTAGGTTAGCTTAGGGTTAGGGCTACGGTTAAGGTTAAGTTGTAGGTTTATCTTTTACTTACATTTACTTCCTTTCTTCCAAGCCTTTTGCTGCTGCCATCCTAGCGGCAAAATAGACACTGCCTTATATGTATGACTCAGTTTTTCACCTACAGTACATATTTCTCAATTCTTCATACACATTCCTTGTCCTCCATCCCCTTCTTCTTTCAATCTTTGTTGTGTGTATGGTTGATTTGCATCATATTTGCTGTTTCTATATGGTATTTACCTATTTAGGTTTGTTGTATATTTCTATTTGGATTATAAAAAACATATGAGAACATTTCAACAGCTCATTGTGCTAGCCATGCATTATAATGATCACTATTTTGCTATTGTTATTGGTTTCATGCATTTCCTTTACTGTGGTGTGGTAATAATTTACCTTGAAAAAGAAAAGAATTAACTATTTTCTTCATATTTGTAGAGTAGACCAACAAGCAACAGCATGCACAAACTGTTGTCAGAGTTCTAGCCTCAAAACAATTTTAAATGATCCCATATAGGTCTTAAATATTAGGTTTGCTGAGTTGTCATCATTAGTACACCAAACTTTTAGACATTGCATCAGTAGAGAGTAAGGGTCAGCGGCGTCAGTACCACCAATGTAGTGTTGTCGGGTTGTATCCACCAACGTAGGGTTGTATTTCATTTGTGAAATAAATGGGTCGTTTACATAGATAAGCTATGATTTTTCGTGAAACTTTACCTTAGAACTAAATAATTCTCTAACCCACTAAACGTATTTTGTCTTTCATGTACCTAACACTCATTGTAATAAATAATGATTACTGCTAATAATACTGTAACCTGTTCACATCCTTTACTCTTCAACTTGAACTTCATTCGGTGACACCATGCATCTGGTTGGGAACAACTCATCCATGCAACCCACCCCACTACGGTCTGTGGGTAAATCTACATTTCTTCACGATGTGTCTGTGTCTTTATAAACATTGTTTTCTGCCCATGTTACTTGTTTTTGCTATGAAATGTTGTACTAAAATGCCTTGCCCTCTGCCTCATAATCATTATTGCTGCTCACTTCCTTCACCTGTATGCTTGCATCACTGCTCATCTGTACATGCCTCATCTGTTCACCCAATGTTTGCCCACCATCTTCTGCGTTATGTTGATGTTTTTTTTTATTTATTTTTTCTTGTTTTTGTGATATGTTACATTTCTTTGTGACTCCAATTTGGCTTGTTTGTGTACACATTTTCTTTTCGTTCTTCATTCAACTGTTGTGGTATTGATTCCTAATTGTCATTTTTTTAGATTGCTTTCTAAAGCCAGCCCTACGCTGAAAGAACACAACACAGTTGCTTAAACTCCCTACGCTGGAAATACAAACAGTAAGTAACTTTCTACTGTACATCAACTCCCTACGCTGGAGGTGCAAACAGTTGTTTTCTAAATCAACCTGTATGCTGGTGGTACGTTCCTAAACTGGAAGTACAACCCTACGCTGGTGGTACAAGCAGGTTGCTTTCTAAATCAAATCCCTATGCTGGAGGTAGAAACAGTTGTTCTCTAAATCAACCCATACGCTGGTGGTACATCCCTACACTGGTGGTACTGACGCCGCCGATTAGTCCTCTTAGTAGATTACCAAGAAAAGGTGTGCACATCTCATAAGCCCAGATTCAGCTTCAGAGGTTGCAAGATTAAGGTGGAGAACATTTCCCACTCATACTGGTTCTCTATAATATGACTGATTACTAAGGCCATTTTTATGACGTAAGAAATTGATTATATGACTTTATTTTTCAGAAAATAATGACTTTTTATATGACCAAACAAAAATGACTGAGGTAGAACGTATTACAACTACTATACAAAGAAGAATTACCAACAAAAATAGGCATATAGAGATGGTAGCCCCGTGGTTTGTTGAAGCCCCATTGAAATAAACAGCTCAAAACATGAGTAAAACATATATGGTTTGAACTTTGAAGAAGTTGAAAGCATGCATGGACATTGGTTTGTTTCTTCGGGGGAGCAGGAACATACATATTAGGCAGTGCATTACATTTCATCCAAATAACTTGCTTTCTAAATCAACCCCCTACTGCACGTTGGTGGCACATCCACCTGCGCTGGAGGTACTTAGTACTGACACCACTGACCGGTCCTCAAGATCGGAGCGCCAAGTTACTCGTCAGTGTTAAGAACAGAACCAAACATTACTTGCAAAATATACTCAAATCATTCATTTTACACATTTAAAAACTTCTCCAAAATCCCTAAAAAATCCCTGAAAAGGGTCAAAAATTCCAATCTTGAGACAAAATCTCTAAAAGTGCGAGAGCACTGCCACAAGGACAAGCTGTGTAACGAGGGGAGTACCTTGCACACATCAGCTGTTCGCGAACCATTGTTCGTGACTAGATGTAGATACAGTAAACAAAAGCGAAAGCAACCATCCAGAACGATATGCATGACACAGACGAGCGGACAGTGCAATTTTTCAGGCAGAGTCCATTCCTGATCAGCGATTAGCATTGGATTGGACTGGATCCGGGATATGACGCATTTTTTTAAATTCTGGGTTGGACCCCATGTCAAGCGAAATTTCTGACTTGCAAAATTTCTGACTTCACGCCATGCGCGCATGCACAGACTAATGTTCTACATATCAAATACGCCGATAAAATTGATGATCGGGGCATAGCCTTAGGGGTTTGGTGTTTAGGTAATTTTAATTTGTTTGTTTATGAGCAGACACGAAGTTCATAGTATGAACACACACACTCTGCAGAACGCAGGTTGATAAAAACAGACAAAACAGAACGTATTACAAGGCTTTGAAGCCGGCGGAATCACAGGGTTACAGACACTTTTTGCAACTGCATTGAAGACAGAACCATAGGGTTACAGACACATTCTTAACAC